>Ga0255760_10000469_pt1 | contig 40098 bp, 36 predicted proteins | sample 071ome_25_FD_179960 | JGI IMG/M metagenome (GOLD analysis project Ga0255760, IMG submission 179960) | Coastal salt marsh microbial communities from the Groves Creek Marsh, Skidaway Island, Georgia - 071410BT metaG (version 2) | ecosystem: Environmental > Aquatic > Marine > Intertidal zone >...
TTCCTGCAGTTGTTGTCCGGGTATGCCACCGTTCATCGCTGCGGAAGCGTTCTGCGAACCTCCCTGCTCCGATGCGGAAATAGGTTTTTCCCACCACGCAGCCCGCAAGACCGGGCCATCATGCAAGACCACCATGCGGTCGATCTGACTTTTCAGTTCACGCACATTACCAGGCCAATGATAAGCCTGAAATGCCTGCACCAGCTCAGGTTCAATCCCGTCGAAATGTTTCCCGAATCGCTCACTTGCCATGTCCAGGAAGAGTTTCACGAATTGCGGAACATCATCATTGTGCATGCGCAGAGGGGGAATCCTCAGTGTGATTTCGGAAAGACGGAAATAAAGGTCGGTACGAAAATTATGGCGTTCGGTTTCGTTGTCCAGATTTCGATTCGTCGCTGAGATCACGCGAACATCAATGGGATAATCTTCCGTCCCTCCGATTCGTCGCGCTTTTCGTGTTTCCAGAAAGCGCAGCAACTTGGGTTGGAGTCCCATGTCAAGCTCCCCGATCTCATCCAGAAACAAGGTTCCACCGTTGGCTTGCTCGACCAGACCTTTCCTGGCTTTCACCGCGCCTGTGTAGGACCCCTTTTCGGCACCGAACAATTCGGCTTCGATCAAGTCTTTGGGAATGGCGGCACAATTGACCGCGACAAAAGGTTCACGTCCGCTGGATGCATGCAATGCCTGCGCAACGCGTTCCTTACCAACACCCGATTCACCCAGAATGAGAACGGTGGCATCGGTGGGGCCAAGCCGCTCGATACCTTGGCGCAGGTTCTGCATGGCGTAGGATTCACCTACCAATATGTCCTTGGATTCCAGCGTCTTTCCTCCGTATAGCTGAATCCACAGGTGTTGCGAATCGCATGCCTTTTGCAGAGCTTCCTTCCATCGTGCAACATCGTCTTCGAGATCCAGCACATCATAGGCACCGTCCCTCATGGAGTTGACTGTTTCCTGAGTGCCCATGTTGGAGCCAAACGCAATGTAGCAACGACTTGTCTGACTCAAACGCACACGAATGTGTGCCCATCGATCGTCTTGGGTACATTGGACAGGAATCATGTACACGCTGTCATGCGTGTTATGGCTTAGTTCTTTGATCTGATCAGGTTCAAAAAACTGGCATCGATACCCCATGGAGGTGACCCAGGCTTCTGCCTTGCGGGACTCCGGGTGATTCAGGAGTTGAATAATCATGTTTAGTTGTTGGTTGGTTGGTTGTTAGCATAGATCACCAAAACACATGCCAGCGATCATTGCAATGAAAAACATTGCAAACGCGAAACTGCAGCTGCGATTTTGCGACTTTTGCAGATGGAAGGTGCTCAACTGACTGCTCCACGGTTCCTGATTTATCGGCATATTTCAGTCTCCCCTCCAATAATTGCTTTCTCTAAAATGGCATATTTGATTCAATGCGCCCCTCATGAAGATACTGGTGATTGGATCTGGAGGTAGAGAGCATGCATTGGTCTGGAAACTCGCTCAATCGAGCAACGTTTCAGCCATGTGGTGCGCGCCTGGTAACGGCGGGATTGCATTGGAAAAGCTTTCCAATAGTGGCGAACCCGTACAGTGCGTGAACATTGGCGCGGAAGATCTTGAAAAACTCCTGGACCTGGCAGACCAGATCAAACCCGACCTGACCGTTGTCGGCCCTGACAATCCACTGTCGATGGGCATCGTGGACCAATTCCAAAAAGCCGGATTCACCATCTGGGGTCCAAATGCCCAGGCGGCCCAATTCGAGGCCTCGAAAGCTTTTTCACAGGAGTTCATGCAGCGCCACGATATTCCGACTGCCCGGTCAGGAATTTTCACAACGCCAACGGAAGCATTGGATTTCGCAAAATCACTCAATGGAAAATGCGCCGTCAAAGCAGATGGTCTTGCGCTCGGCAAGGGAGTGCTGATCACGGATACAATCCAGGAAGCAGAAGCTGCCATCCAACAAGTCATGGTCGACAAATCATTTGGCACCGCCGGCAATCAGGTCGTCATCCAGGAAAAACTCGAAGGTCTTGAGATATCCATGCACGCCCTCTGCGATGGCAAGCACTACCTGCTTTTCGATACATCACAGGATCACAAACGTGCTCTCGACGGTGACGGTGGATTGAACACCGGAGGGATGGGCACCTACTCACCTGCACCTTTTCTTAATCCGGAACAACTTCAGAACATCAGAGAAACAGTTCTCGACAGGTGGATGAGCGGCTGTCTCAAGGAGGGAATTGACTTCAGAGGCATGCTTTATCCGGGACTGATGTTGACCCAGGATGGACCGAAAGTTCTTGAATTCAACGCTCGTTTCGGTGACCCGGAGACTCAGGTCTACCTCATGCGATTGAAAAACGATTTACCGGAACTACTGCTGGCCAGCGCCGAAGGTCGACTCGAAGGAATGCAACTGGAATGGTCAGACCAAGCCTCGACGTGCGTGGTCATGGCATCGGGCGGGTATCCCGAGGCCTACGCAAAGGGCAAGGTCATCGAAGGAATCGACCGTGCGGAGACAGATCCATCGATTAAAGTGTTTCACGCAGGGACAAAGTTAAACGATGAAGGCCAATTACTCACAGCGGGCGGACGAGTGCTGGGAGTGACAGCTCTGGGGAGCGATTTAAGTGAAGCCACTCAAAAAGCGTACAAGGCTGTAGAGGAAATTCATTTCGAGGCTTGTCATTTTCGTCGTGACATTGCCGCCAAGGCTCTGTAATGAGTTGGGCGAGGTGCCGATAGATCCTGGATCAGGCATCACTAAGCCGTTCCGTTCAAACTTCCCGACCGTGGTGAGTCAGTTATATTCCACACCGGGTTTCACGACCATTGATCACATGCGAATATTAACAGCATTTTGTTTAGCTCTTTTGCTGCAAGCAGACCTGACACTACAAATCTGGTCAGCTGAGTCGAACGAACCTGCCGACACAGCGGTGGCTGCCACGACTGGACTGCCAAAATATGATGAAATCGTTCAGACCATCGAATCCCGTCTGGGCGATATCAGCAAAGAAGACCTTGAACATGCTGCGCTTCAGGGAATTCTCACGGAATTTCAGACACGGGTGGAATTGAAAACACCAACCCCAAACGATGCACATCAAACCCTGCCACCATCTCTGGCAAAAAAGGAAGTCATCGGAAAGAGCATCGGCTACATTCGAATCGCTGAAATCCGCCCATCAACTGCGAAGGAAACATTGGAAGCGGTCGAGTCACTACGGGTTAAAACGCCTCTTGGAGGAGTGGTCCTGGATCTGCGTTATGTGGGGGGATCGGATTTTGATTCAGCATTGAGTTTGGCAGCGGTTTTTATCGACGAATCAACCCCGCTTCTGGACTGGGGTAATGGCATGCGACCTGTTCCACCAGGCACCACAAAAATCGACCTTCCCACTGTCATTCTGGTCAATGAAGCGACAACAGGTGCCGCCGAGGCTCTCGCTGCCGGGCTCCAACAGGCAAACGCAGGACCGTTGGTCGGTCGTCAAACGTCGGGAAATGTTCAATCGAGAGAAAACATCCCGCTATCAAGCGGTCATTTCCTGGTCATTTCATCCGGATCAATCTCCCTTGCCGACGGCACCAAACTTACAGGAAAAGGTATTGAACCGGACATCGCGGTGGATGTGTCCGCAGCGGAACAAGCTGCTTTGTTTGATGATCCTTATGGGCAGATCAATCAATCACAAGTTGACGCCGGTGAACGCATGAATGAAGCGGAACTCATGCGGCGCCAGAAAGAAAATGGAGGAGCAGCCATCGATATCAACGTTCCCCCAGTGGGATCCGAAGAAACCTCCCCCAAGCCAAAAGCCATCAAGGACCCCATCCTGGCCCGGGGCGTGGACGTCTTGACCGGGTGGCACATTTTCAGCAACTTGAAGAAGTAAGGAAAGAAGACTTCTTTTAAGTTGAAACCAGATTAAATTGACGAAACGTTCGGAATGCCAACTATGACAAAAATCTTGTTCATTTGCACAGGAAACATCTGCCGAAGCCCTATGGCCGAAGGCTACCTTCGTCACTGGGCGAACAAAGCGGATCGTAAGGACATCGTAGTGGCCTCGGCTGGAGTGGGTGCCATGTCCGGGCAGGCTCCAAGCCAAAACTCCGTGCAAGCTCTCAATGAATGGGGAATCGACATCACGGCACAACGAAGCCAGATGGTTTCCGAGGAACTCATTCAACAGTCAGATTGGATTTTCGGAATGACGCAAGGCCATGTGGACGCCATCCGCGCCATCTTCCCGGACGCTTCCGAAAAAGTTTTATTACTTCGCCATTTCAACGAGGAACTACAGGGCTATGACAAGGAGATATCAGACCCCATTGGAGGAAGTCTGGAGATTTACAAAACATGTCGAGATGAGATTAAACAAGGTATCGACCGTATGATTGAAGCCCTGCTTGAGAACACCTCATCCGGTTCGGACCAAACACTCACGATAGCCATTGGCTCCGATCACGCAGGATTTACAGCAAAAGAAGCCCTGAAAACCCATTTGGAATCAGCGACGAAACAAGTGGTCGACATGGGAACTCACAACGAGAATTCCACCGATTACCCGGATTACGCCCAGGCGGTGGCGCAAAGCGTGGCTCAAGGGCAAAGTGATATTGGAGTGCTGGTTTGCTCGACCGGAGTCGGCATGTCCATTGCAGCCAACAAAGTATCGGGTGTCCGTGCGGCCCTCGTACATGATGCCGAGACCGCCCGATTGGCCAGGGAACACAACCACGCAAACATTCTCTGCCTCGGTGCCAAAGGAAAAACCGAAGACGATTTATGGGCCAGTCTCCAGGCCTTTCTTGAAACAGAATGTGGAGGCGACCGACACCAGCGTCGTGTCCGAAAAATTATAGCCATGGAACAAAAACAAAACCACTCGGTTGCAGCCGTGGATCCGGCCATCGCACAAATCATCGAAAAAGAACGCCAGCGTCAGCAGGAAAACATTGAGCTGATCGCCAGTGAAAACTTCACCAGCCCCGCCGTTATGGAAGCCCAGGGTTCGGTTCTGACCAACAAATACGCGGAAGGATATCCCGGCAAACGCTGGTATGGCGGATGCGAATATGTCGACGAAGCCGAGCAACTGGCCATCGACCGTGCAAAACAGCTTTTTGGAGCCGAACATGCCAACGTCCAGCCACACTCTGGTTCGGGCGCCAACATGGCGGTCTATTTTTCCACTCTCAAACCGGGTGACAAAATTCTCACCATGGATCTCAGCCACGGAGGCCACTTGACCCATGGCAACAAGGCCAATTTCTCCGGAAAGTTCTTCGAAGTCGTGCACTACGGCGTCCGAAAGGAAGATGAACGGATTGATTACGATCAATTGGAACAAATGGCCAAAGAACACCGGCCCAAAATGATCACTGTCGGGGCAAGCGCCTATCCCCGGATCATCGATTTCGAGCGCATGGCTGCCATCGCCAAAGAAGTGGAAGCTTACCTGTTGGCGGATATCGCGCACATTGCCGGATTGGTGGCCACCGGCAATCACCCCAGCCCCGTCGTACATGCCGATTTCGTGACCACCACCACACACAAAACGCTGCGCGGTCCGCGCGGTGGTTTGATTCTCTGTGGACAGGAACATGCCAAAGCCATCGATTCGCAGACCTTCCCCGGGATCCAGGGCGGTCCCCTGATGCATGTCATCGCCGCCAAAGCGGTCTGTTTCCACGAGGCCCTTCAACCTGAATTCAAGTCCTACCAGCAACAAATTGTCAAAAACGCCGCCGCACTCGCTGACGGAATGGTACGCAATGGTTTCCGACTGGTAAGCGGAGGCACGGACAACCATCTGATGCTGGTGGATGTCGGTTCACGGGACATGACTGGCAAGGCATGCCAACACGCCCTGGATGAAGCTGGCATCACTGTCAACAAAAACACCATCCCGTTCGAAACACGTTCACCTTTCCAAGCGAGTGGCATTCGCATCGGATCACCCGCAGTTACTTCAAGAGGCATGAATGAATCGGACATGTCCGCCATCGCTGACATGATCAGTGAAGTGCTTCTGGATATAAAAAATGTTGACGCAGCGGCCAAGGTCAGGCAGCGTGTGAGGGAATTAACCGCAAGATACCCCTTGCCGTATTAAGACACACACCCTTAGTGGAATCGGTTTTCCGAACAGGAAACAGTTCCGATCTCAATCCGCCGAATGTTTCTGGTCTGGCGTCTCGGATGAATCCCGACACGTTTTACCGATAAAGAACATCATGTCGATTGGGTTCATGGGATTCTTTCAATGGATAATCATTCATTTTTTATCCACCGAAATGACAACGTCTGCCTGTGCGCCAGCCTGATATTTACCAATGACATGTTGTAGGGGGTGTCTTTGTTATCCAACAAACAATAATACCGCATTATGCCAAGAGCAGCTAAGAAAGCGACTCGCAGTCGCGCCAAAACCAAATCTGCATCCGATGAAATTCAACCTGATTTGATTGATCAGGCTGAAGTGGACACAGAAGCGGCCGAAGCAGAGAAAAACGAAACCAAACCTGCCGCAACAAAGAAACGTGCGACTCGTAAAAAGCGGGTTACCAAGAAAAAGGCTTCCAAAGAGGAAGCCCCTGAAACCGTTGTCCAGGATCAGGATGAAACTGATTCAGTCGCCGGGGATCAAGAGGACACCACGACCGACAAGTCTTCAGATAGCATCGAAACGGTCACAGCAGACACTACTTCAACCGATCCAAAAGAAACCGATCAGGAAGAAGCACCCGATTCCTCTGAATCCATTGAAAAATCAGAGGAAGATTCCGCAGCATCGGACGATTCCGAAGATGCCGCCAATGATGCTCAAGATTCTGAGGATGAAGACGCTCAGAACCCTGACGACTCATCCGATTACAAAAACGGTAAAAAGCATCACAAGAAGGGCAAACGCGAAAAGGACAAGCAGGCCAAGACGATTAACATCAGTCAATTGCAGGCCATGTCCATGGGTGAACTCAACACCATGGCCAAAGAACTCGAGATCGAGAACTTTGGGACCATGAAAAAACATGAGCTGATTTTCCACATCCTTCAGCAAAACGCCGAGCGCAGCGGCGTCATGTTTGCAGAAGGTGTTTTGGAAATCTTGCCGGAAGGTTTCGGATTCCTTCGCTCCAGAAGTTACAACTACCTTTCCTGCCCGGAAGACATCTATGTCTCCCCTTCCCAGATACGCCGGTTCGACCTGCAAACGGGCGATATTGTTGCGGGGCAAACGCGTCCTCCCAAGGAAAAGGAACGGTTCTTCGCTCTGTTGCGTGTGGAAGCCGTGGACAAAGAGGATCCGGAAAAAGCAAAAGACAAGATTCATTTTGATAACCTGACTCCGTTGTTCCCCGAACAACGCCTTATACTGGAAAATGACAAGGATGAGTATTCCACACGAGTACTGGATCTGGTCTGCCCCATTGGAAAAGGAACTCGCGGTTTGATCGTGGCTCCCCCCAGAACCGGTAAAACGGTCCTGATGCAGAACGTCGCCAATGCAATCCTCAAGAACAATCCGGAAGTTTACCTGTTCATACTGTTGATTGACGAACGTCCTGAAGAAGTGACGGACATGGAACGCACCTGTAAAAAGGCCGAAGTCATCAGTTCCACCTTCGATGAACCACCCGAGCGCCACATCCAGGTAGCAGAGATGGTGATCGAAAAAGCCAAGCGCATGGTTGAGCACAAGAAAGATGTGGTCATTCTGCTTGATTCAATCACTCGTCTGGCCCGGGCATACAACACCGTCCAGCCTCACTCCGGCAAGATTCTCTCCGGGGGTGTGGATGCCAATGCACTGCACAAACCGAAACGCTTTTTCGGTGCGGCACGTAACATTGAAGAAGGCGGATCATTGACCATCATTGCCACCGCACTGGTCGACACAGGATCCCGAATGGACGAGGTGATCTTTGAAGAATTCAAAGGCACCGGCAACATGGAAGCACATCTCGACCGTCACCTGGTGGATCGCCGCATCTTCCCTTCGATCAATGTCGAACTCAGTGGCACCCGAAAGGAAGAACTCCTCTACCATCCGGACGAATACGGAAAAGTGGTGCTATTACGCAAAGCGCTGACCGGTGTTCCGCCTGTGGAAAGCATGGAGCTGATGCTGAACAAACTGAAGAAAACAGGAACCAACATCGAATTCCTGCTTTCAGTTGGCAATCCCTAGAACCAAGTCCGGTGCGGAGGGTGCGGAACGCATACCCGTAATACTTGTAATAATCTTCAAGACCGAGCCTGTTCAATCAGGTTTGGTCTTTTTAGTTATTCAGGTTCATCTTTCCACCGTTTTGAAACAGAATGATCAATATTCATGTGATCAAGAATGCGCGCCACCACCGTATCCACCAACTCTTCAATACTGGAAGGACGATGATAGAAATGAGGAGACGCTGGCATCATAGTGGCCCCAGCCAGGGTGAGTAGTTCCATGTTTCGAATATGCACCAGGTTGTAGGGAGTCTCCCTGAGGACCAGGATAAGCTGCTTTTTCTCCTTCAGCATCACATCCGCCGTGCGGAGCAACACATCCTGACTATAACCATGCGCAATGCGTCCCAGAGTTCCCATCGTGCAAGGCACGATCACCATGGCATCAGCCGGATTGGACCCGCTTGCAAAAGGGATGTTCATGGATTTGACGGAATGCAATTGAACACTTTCAGGGATCTGCAAACCGCATTCCAGCTCCTCACCGACCACTTGGGTGGCGTATTGGCTCATCACCAAGTGCACCTCATGGTTTGTTTTATCGAGATGATGCAGCAAACGCTGTGCGTAGATGGCCCCACTCGCTCCGGTTATACCAACAACTACACGCATATCAGCACCCTTTCATCAGTTTCGTTCATTCCGGAAAAACCATGCCTTGATTTGAGACCCTTCGCAAGGGAGCGATGGAGGCTTCCTCATTTAAAATCAATCTTGCCAGATTCCCCCTTTTCAAACCTTCGATTTTCCCATAGATTTGGAGCTCCTTTGGGAGAGGGCGTTTCAGTGGATCGAGACTCTCCTTTGACAAAGCAGATCAAAAGATGCCAAGCGTTTACATCAAAACCTATGGATGCCAGATGAATGAACGCGACTCCGAAGCAGTCGCCGCACAACTGTGCTCCAAAGGATACACCATGGCCCCCTCTGAACAATTGGCGGATGTCGTCCTGCTCAACACCTGCAGCGTCCGGGATCAAGCCGAGCAAAAGGCGCTGGGAAAGATGCAAAACCTTGCTTCGACATTGAAACGAGACCGTCCCGATGTGGTTCTCGGCTTCATGGGATGCATGGCTCAGAATCGAGGCAAAGATTTGATCGATAAATTGCCGGATGTGGATTTGGTGCTCGGAACACAAAAATTTCATCACGCCCCCGATTACATCGACGCCCTCGTTCAGGGCAAGCAGAGGCAGATCGTCGACACGGAAGAAGAAAAAGGCAGCGAAGCCACCATCAAGGAGCACTTGCTCCAAGGAAATACTGATCGAACCTCCGTCACCGCTTTTGTCAGCATCATGCAGGGTTGCAACCAGTATTGCACCTTCTGCATCGTGCCCTACACACGCGGGAAGGAAAGATCACGTTCCATCGAAGACATCGTCGCCGAATGCGGTCAGTTGGTGGATAAAGGCGTCAAAGAAATCACTTTGCTGGGACAGATCGTCAACAGCTATGGAAAACGTGAAATCGGCGTCAAGGATGGCAAATCAGCCTTTGTTCAACTCCTGGAAGCCGTTCATGACATAGAAGGACTCCACCGAATCCGTTTCACCTCCCCTCACCCAAAGGGGTATGGGGATGATCTGATCGAGGCATACGGACGATTGCCCAAGCTCTGCCCAAGCGCCCATATCCCTGTGCAAAGCGGCAGCAACCGTATCTTGAAACGCATGCACCGGGTCTACACTCGGGAGCGCTTTCTCGAAATCGTCGAAAAACTCCGTCAAGTGAATCCCGAAATCGGCATCACCACCGATATTATCGTCGGATTTCCTGGTGAAACCGAAGAGGACTTTCAAGAAACCATGGCACTGGCGGAAGAAGTCGTGTTCGAAAATGCCTTTGTTTTCAAATACTCACAGCGCAGCGGCACCCCGGCAGCGGAGATGGACGGACAGCTTCCCAAAGAGGTCATCGAACGTCGTCACGCAGCTTTATTGAAACAGATTACCGATTTGGGCCGTAAGAAATACGAAAGGTTCTTGGATCGCGAGGTGGAAATCCTCGTGGAAGGACCAAGCCGTAGAAACCCGGAACGCCTCGAAGGCCGCACCGGGTGTAATAAAATCGTCGTGTTTGAAGGCAGCCGTGAACGATTTCAAGGTCAACTGCTGAAGCTGCGGATTGATCGCGTCGGTTCATTTACGCTCTATGGGGATCCTGCCATCCTGAATGTTTCGGAGACGGCGCCGGTCGTTTGATTTGACCCATTATACTGAAAAATTTTATGTCACTATCACTACTGTCTATCTTGTTGGGAGCTGCGTTTGCCATCCCCAATATCTACGGCATCCTCAAACCCGAGGCATTCAAAAAAGCCGCTACGGCCTTTCCCCGCTCCAACCCCTGGGGTTATGCTCTCATCGGATTGTCCACGCTGTGGTTTCTTTATCTGGTCAAACAGGAAGACATTTCGGATTTTGCCGCCTACAAGACACTCATGCTTTGGGGCTTTGCCGCCATTGGACTGGGTTCGGCCGTTTATGTCAGGGATTTTCTGGCGGTCCGGGGAGCGGCCGTGTTCATGTTGCTCCTGGCAAAGCTCATGGTCGAAACCGCCCGGTGGGTCGATACACCATGGCGCTTGGTCATTGTTGTTTGGGCATATGTCCTCGTGATAGCCGGGATGTGGTTCACCATTTCGCCCTGGAGAATGCGCGATTTCCTGCTCTGGAATGTGCGTGAATTGAAACGACTCAAAACCCTCTGCATCGCACGAACGGCTTTTTGTGTGATGGTCATCCTGCTGGGCTTGACGATTTATCGTACCGCTCCCCAATAGTCGTGATCGATCGCAAGGGTAAAATCCTGGTTATTCGCGGAGGTGCCATCGGGGATTTCATCCTGACACTCCCCGTTTTTCAAGCCCTCAAGAAATACTTTCCCCAAACCGAACTGGAGGTGCTCGGTTACCCAAAAGTAGCCAAACTTGCCGTCGAAGCTGGATGGGCCAACCAGGCCAGATCCATTGAAGATCCAGGCCTGGTGCGTTTTTTTGCACCTCGAGGACCCGTTCCCCCTGAATGGCTGCATTACTTTTCTCAATTCGACATCATCATCAGCTACCTCTTTGATCCGGACGAAATTTTCAAAGGGAATATTTCCCACTCGGGAAAGCATCACTACATTCACGGCCCCCATCGACCTGATGAAAAACTGAACATACATGCCATTGATTCTCTGTTGAAACCTCTGGAAAAACTGGCCGTGTATGAATCCGGTTGGCTACCTGACTTGAGCCGTCTGATCGGAACCCAATCGAAACCGGAACGAAAAACGGTGCGCATCGCCATGCATCCCGGCAGTGGCAGTCCCATGAAAAACTGGCCGACCGAACGATGGACCGAATTGATCCAGCAACTGACCGATGTATCGAATCTCGAAATACTCGTCGTGGGCGGTGAAGCTGAAAGGGAATTATGTGATCTCATCCCAAACCATCTCCCCGAAGACAAATGCCAGGTGTTCATGAATCAACCCCTGGAGGAACTATCACGATCATTGGCTGACTGTGACGCGTTTATCGGTCATGATTCGGGGATCAGCCATCTGGCGGCCGCACTGGGGGTGCCTGCCGTTATCCTTTGGGGGCCCACCAACCTCAATGTGTGGCGTCCCGTCGGCAAACACGTAACGATCATCGAATCCGACAACGGCCTTCCAGGGATCTCCCCCCGCCAAGTCCTCAGGGAACTCAATCGACTGCTGGGAAATGAGCGTGCGATCGGGTAGCCCCCGGATCACACATTCTCTGGCGTCGGGTGCACCCAATCGCCTCGATATTTCCTGGCTAAACGCTGATTCGCTTCGGCATCCCCGATCACCCGACCGTTGGCGGCATCCCATCTCAACTCTCTACCCAGGTCCATCGATAAATTGGCAAGGATACAGGACGCGGAAGAAATGTGCCCTTCTTCAATGTCGGCCACTGGACGTTTGCCCTGCTGCCTGGATTCAACAAAGTTGAGTAACTGACGACGATTCCCCGGCGCGGCGAAGATTTCGGTTTCCTGATGCTCGAGGTCTTCTGGATATTTGGCGCGTTCATCCGCAAAATCCTTACGTAATGTAGGAGCGTTTCCATTGGGGATGAAATCGTAACGCCACACACTGAGTTTCAGTGTTCCTTTTTCTCCATAGACGGTTGCAGCCCATGGATAATCCTTGTCCGGATTGTTACCCCAATTTTTCTGCGTCCAAACCACCTGCAAATCGTCATAGTCAAACAGAGCGGTTTGAGTGTCATGCACATTCACGCCGGAATCCGCATCGCGCATCAAAATACCGCCCGTCGCTGAAACACGTTTGGGCCATTTCAATCCCAGGAAATACCGTATCAAATCAAAGAAATGCACGCAGAGATCTCCTGTTTGACCGTTACTGAACTCTCTGCAATTGCGCCACCGCCGGGGATGAATCCCTGCATTGAAATCGCGCCACTCGGCGGGTCCGACAAACGTCTCCCAATCCAAATGTTCCGGTGGAGCAGAGGGCGAGGGAAAACGGCTGCGCGAACCTCCATAGTAGCTGTGGATGTCCACGTAACCGATTTTACCGAGTTTACCTGATAGAATGTATTTGTCCCGCGCCTCGAGCAGATGCGGCGTGCTGCGCCGTTCGAGTCCAACCTGAACCGTTCGTCCATACTTGCGGGCAGCGGCCACCATCGCCTGCCCCTCGACCACATCATAGCTGATGGGCTTCTGCACATAAACATCCGCTCCCGCCTTGCAGGCATCCACCACCGGCAGACAATGCCAATGATCGGGAGTGCCGACCAACACGATTTCAGGGCTTTGTTCTTTGAGCAGTTGACGGTAATCACCATAGGTGGGCGGACGTTTTCCTGATTTCTGCCTTCCGGCAGTCAGTTCGGCCGCTTGCATAACCATGTGACGGTCCACATCGCATAGCCCCACAACCTCGATCGGTGCGACCTGCATCAAATGAAACAAATCCGTCTTGCCATACCAACCACACCCGATCAATGCCACCCGTAAGGGTTTTTCAATGTCTACGGCAAAGAGGTTCGATTGCAGGGATGCCAATCCCATCGCGCCCCCTACTCCAGTCTGAATAAATTTTCTGCGATTCATGATATGAGTATTTCTATGGTGTTGGAATGAAAGATTTGAGCAACATTCTAGCGATGCTCCTACTTCAAGACAATCTTCAATGAAGTGAGGTGGGGCACGATTTTTTCCAAAACACACCGATCCATTCCGCAGAGGAATCACTATCCATTCCCCCCATATTGAATCGCAGCCATGAAGTTTCCTTATTGAATTCTTTTATAGACAATTGAAATCATAATGGCTTATTCACTGTTGTCAGTTCACTTAATCTTCATCGAAACATCAACGCCATGAGCAACGATCAAAAACCAAAAACAGGCACCATCGGTTGGACGGAAATTGTCACTCCAAACCAGGCGGCAACCGACGAATTTTACAGCAAACTATTTGGGTGGTCTCAGGAGAAAATGCAAATGCCGGATTGCCCTCCTTACACCATCTACAAATCAGGCGAGGACCATGTGGCAGGATCAGTTACTCCACCTGACGCCCCTGAAGCGCCCAGCACCTGGCTGACCTATATCAATGTGGAAGACCTCGACGCCGCCGTCGCCAAAGCAAAGGAATTGGGAGCCTCCATCTGCAAAGAACGTGTGGATCTGCCGATGGGCAGCTTCGCCATCATCACTGATCCCCAGGGAGCAACCTTCGCCGTTTGGCAACAAACCGGCAGTTGTGACGCGGAGTGATCACCGGGGGCCAGCACTGAACTCATCGGAACAACCTGCAGGTCCACCAAAATAAACGACTCATTCACCTTCGCCTGGTTTGCTGATTCGCAACACCCCGGCATGGTCTTTCTCTTTATGCAACATATTTGGGGGATAGACATGCAATGCCGTTGAGTGATGCTTGTTGTCATAGCTCGGTATGTAGATGTTTTTTCGTGCTTGTTGAGCGATAAGTTCCTCCTTCTGCTGATCTGTCAACAGAACACGGAAGTAACCTTCTTTGTCAGGAACCACCCTGCCAGCAAAAGGGAAGCTGATGGAAATGTTTGCTACAGGCCAGGGACTAGGCTTTAGGTGAGGTGGCGTATTGTCTTCAAACAACAGGCGTCCCCAATAATATTCGGGAGAGGATATGCTCAAGGGATCGATGGCGTCAGGATCCTTCGTCAGCCCTTCGACCGGAAACCGCATGTCATCCCGGGTGGGTTGGGTCAAGTAATTCCCCAGAGTCAGCGTGATATAGGATGTTCCGTCTTCCAGCGATTGCATCTCTTTTTCCGAAAACCGCGCAGAGAACTTACCCGTATTATCTACCGTGGTCAGTCGCAGAGGCGCTTCCTCATCCGTTTCCCACAAGGTCAACCGGGCTCTCATAGAGGTCACAAAATCAGATTCAGGGCTTCCATCATCAAAAACGAATCCTCCCCAATAATGTTCACGTTCAGGTAGTTGTGCCGGACTTTTAATGCTTCCATCAGAGGTGTTATCCTGAACAACAATGTGATCCTCCCACTTCACCCCATCAAGCTTGGCCGCACTGGCCTTCTGATAAATGGTTAGTACCGGGCTAAGCGGCAGCCCCGTATCCTTGCCCTCGGCCAACTGCCGGCGCGCATGCCACAGCGCAATCCCATCCACGAGCTGCAAGGTAACATTATAATCAATCTTTTCCTCTTTGAACGAAGAACGTAACGGCGCATCATCGGAGACCATCACCACGTGATCTCGCAGTCGTAATTTTGAATAAATCGCAACCAACTCCTCAATCTGTTGGGGCGTGGCATGAAAATAAAAGGTTTCATTACCATTAACCCAAAAGGAGTAAACCCGGGATGGATGACGCAAAAGGTAAACCATCCCCTTCGGCCAATCGGGTTGACCAAAATCTTCCGGTTGCGGACCAAATCGTTCCTCGGCCATCCCATGCACCTCGGGGACCAGGCTTAAAACGCCCAAACAGACAAGTAAAGCAGCCAACATTTTCCTCAGGATATTGTAACAAGAGTTTCTCATAATCAAATGTGAGACACAGGGAGATGGAAATCATTAGAAAAAAATCATAAACTTTCTGAGGGATGGCGCACAAACGAACATCTCCATATGAAGGAATCCTCAAACCAAGGTGAAACCTATGGCTTTCGCGAAAATTGGCGTCCGGATGGATCAAAATAATCCGAAAGAACGATCCTCAGGCGGTCTATGAAAGTTCATCTCCAATACTTTCTAACTCTCCTTTTTCTATTGGCAACTGCACACGGAAACATGCTCCACCTTCGGAACGGTTCCAACCTCGAATCGTGCCCCCATGCCGTTGAACGATTCCTCTTGTAATGGTCAAGCCCAGCCCCAGTCCCGATTCGCTGTGTTGTTTGCGAATAGAGAATTCCGACTCAAAAATGCGTTCTTCAAGCCCCTTGGGAATACCACACCCTTCATCCTGTATTTCCACATGGATCTCATCAGCCTCCCGTTTGGCAAGAATGGTGATAATGCCTCCTACTTCGGTCGCTTCCATGGCGTTAACGATCAGGTTGGTCCACACTTGGTTGAGTTGGCCTTGGTGTGCCCGAATTTTTGGAACTTCAGCCAGCTCGGACTTGATCTGATAATTCTTGAGCCGATATTTCAACAACTGAAGGGTATCACGCAAACCATCTCTGATATCAATCCACTGCCACCCCATCCCCTGGGCTTTGCTGTAATTCTTCAGGCTTGTCACCAGTTGCGTGATGCGATCAACCGAAATACGTTGCGATCTCAAACACAATCCCAATTCAAACGCATCCAGGGCCGATTCAAATTCAGGAGATAAGGTTTCATTGTGTCCGAATGCCCGAAACCAGGAATCCACCATATCATCTGGTGCCTGAGCCAAACGTCGACACACCGAACGGGGTAATCCGGGAAACCTTTCCTGAAGCGTTGCCATGCGATCTCGCCGTTCCTCCGGAGTGAAATGGGGTTGTTCAGTCCCTGCCAGAACCATATCCATCGGGCTCACGCCCTGAGTGGTATCACCGGGAATCAAGCGCGGCAAAAGTCCCAGCAAGTGTTCAAAATGACGCGACAGCGCGGCAGCTGGATTATTTAATTCGTGTGCCAAGCCTCCAATCAACTGCCCCAGAGTCACCAGTTTTTCCTGACTGACCAACTGCTGCTGGGCTGATTCCAGATCGTTGATCGCATTTCGTAGTTCCTTGCTTTCCTTTTCCAATCGTCGACTCAAGGTGGCGACCTGACGATTCAAAGTGATGCCCCGACGATAACGATGGGACAAATTGGAGATAAATAGATTTTGGATGGCTTGATTGAAATCCACCTTTTGCCGGCTTAGCTGATGAAAACGATTTCGGTCCAGCACCAGGCACTGAACCTCGGTCAAGGCACGTGAGTCCGCCACATTCGGTTGTTGGTTCCAGAATGAAGCCAGGCCAAGAAAATCTCCCCGACCAAAAGACCCCACCTTCAATGACAAAGCCTCAGCTTCCGACTCCTGCATTTCGAGATTGCCATGCCCCTTCAAAATCAGATAGATGCCATGATTCACCTCACCACTCCGGAGGATCAGTTGCCCCGCATTGAAACTCAATATGTGCTGCTCAAGATCAGGATCTTCGAGCAACATGGCTTCCATTTTTCCAAATCTGATTCGGACATAAGCAGCGTGGCGGTCAACTGTCGCTTGTCATACCGTTTTTGTGAATAGCTTCAGCAATCTTTTGCGCATCCAGCACTGCCATAAAGGACATGGGATCGGGAGAATGTTCCAGCACATATTCGGTGAGCAATTTGCGAACAACTTCCTGCAGATGCTCCCCTGTCCAGGGTTTGGATATGTAGTAATCCAGTCCGGCCCGATTGATGGCCTCAATGGTATCCTCATGCCCCGCCTGTCCGGTCAGGAGAACTTTCCGAGCAGATCCTGCTGTGGTTGAGTGGTCCATCGAGATCAACAACTCCACACCGGTTTCCCCTGGCATCAGGTGATCGCAGACAATCAATCCCAGTTGATCTCCTCTTGAATCAATCTGGCCCCAAAGGTTTCTTGCCTCTTGAGCAGATTCGGCAATCTCGACGGGAAACACATCATCGAACTCACGAAGATCCCTTTCAATGGCCTCGAGCACCTCGGGCTCATCATCGACACAAAGTATGCATATCTGGTTCATAAACTCACTTTCTTAACCTGTCATGTCATAGAATCAATGGCCAGTAAAACAGGGCACACGCCAACAAGATCAAACCACCGATCAAGCCCACGATCAATCCCGCCTTCATCATGTCTTTCGTCTCAATCAATCCCGAACTCATCCCTATGGCATTGGGTGGAGTGGAAATAGGCAAAGTCATTGAGAAACTCACAATGATTCCAACAAGGACGACATTCTGGGTCAAATCGGTTTGTGCCATTTGAATACCTGTTGCAAATCCGATCACCAGAGGAATAAGGATACTGGCGCTGACAGTATTAGAAACAAGGTTCGCCACGATGGAGCCCAACAGACAAAAGTCCAACATCGCTCCGACCGGACTGAGCGCATCCATCGAGACACGGGTCAACATCCAGTCCGCAACGCCGTTTTCCTTGAGAGAAACCCCCAATGAAATTCCTCCGGCCACCAACCAGAGAACTTCCCACGGGAAATTGCGGATCTCCTTTTTCTCAAGCACGTTTAATGCAGGCAAGAGTGTCACAGGCAGGAATGCCACCATGGCTGAAGGAACTCCATGCAATTTTTCAGTCACCCATAAAAGCACCGTGCCGCCAAAAACCAGGTAGGTCAGAAGGGCCTTCCCATGCGTGGCAAATTTGCCATCCAATTTAAGAGAAACGGTTTCGGTTTGCGGAGGAAACAGTTTCAACAACAATTGCCAGCAAATCAACAACATCACGATCACCAGCGGTACCGCCAACAACATCCAGGTGGTAAAACTGATCTTCACCCCGATTTGATTCAATGCGGCCAATGCTATGGCATTCGGTGGTGTCCCGATGGGAGTCGCGATACCACCGAGGTTGGCGGCGAAAGGAACGCTCAAGGCCAACGCTTTTCGAAAGGGATCCCCCTTGTCCAGAACACTGACCATCGGCAAGATCACGGTCATCATCATGGCTGTGGTGGCCGTATTGCTCATGAAAGCCGACAACATGGCGGTCGCCAGCATCAATCCGAACAAGATGGCGGCCGGAGCCTGACCAAACGGACGGAGGAGCCAACGGGTTAAATTTAAATCCAACCCTACTTTTACCGCCGCGCTTGCCAGGGAAAACCCTCCGAGGAATAGCACAATGATGGGACTTGCCAAAGAGGCATAAAAGGAACTGTAAGGAGGAAGAGAACTATCTGTTCCTCCTTCAAAAAATCCCGCGCTGCTGAGAGTGAACACCTGCAGCAAAATCACCAAAAGAGAAGTCGCAAAAATCGGAACGGGCTCGGTCATCCAGAAGATGGCCGCAAAAATAAAAATACCCAATGTTCTGGCACCTTCAGGTGAAAGCCCATCAACGGGAACCAGCCAGGGAATCACCAATCCCAACAAACCAAGCGCCATTCCAATTTTAGGCATGTAGGACATCACGGAGGGCCTGCTCAATGGAGTCGTTGTGTGAGAACGTTGTGTATTCATTAAAAGCGAATGTTCAGATGTGTTCCCAGGATGTGATTTTGATTCCACCCTGAAGGATTGAACTGGCGAATGGATTGAATCATATAGAAAAGAGTCAGGTCGAAACTTTGCCCCAAATCAAACTGAAGTCCCAATGGCACCAGCCTGTTTTCACTGAATTGGTTGATATCATGATCCCAAAAGAGTTCATTATTGGCATAAACAGACTTTAACCGCCCCTTGTTGATCTGATAGCGAAGTTCATATCTGGATCTGCTGCGAAACGTCCACCCGTTCTTGGATTCCTGTAGACGCGACTCAAACCGATTTCGATTATGAAATTTCCACTTGCTCCCGAATTTATGTTTGAAATTCAGTTCACTTTCAAATCGGTGTTCCGTTTGCCATATATCACGCTTTAGATTGTGAATATCAAGAAACAGATACCCCGCCCCTGCCTGAACGGAATCGTTGATCTCATATTGCAATCGCGGACCAATGATCATGGTTTTCACCCTGCGACTGTTGTCTGCCATACGATTGTCTGTATAAATGTGGGACTTGAATCGCTCCCCTTTCGGCAAGTGAAAAATCATCCACTGCCATGTTTGAAAATCACTTTCGGCATGCGCTGGCAAACGCCCCATCGTGACTAAAATGAATACCGCCAACCAAAAATACATTAACCTCATAAGAATCCTTTAATTCCCCGACATTCAGTTAACGGCTAAAAAGCCAACCGCACACAGCGAAAAACAAGGATTTTATCTTATTGGACAATTTTTGCACTCATGAGCGCAAAATATGCACACTTGCAAAAATTCAGACAACATTCACAAACTTAACAAAGCATATCCTGTTCACAAACCTTGACTGAATCAGTCTTCCGTTTCTTCCACTTCGATGTGGTGTCCGGAGGCGGCTTCGACGGCGGATTCCAGTTGGTTTCGAAAGGCATAACGGTAGGCGGGGGTGATGACAATTTCGCGGAAGAGACCGCGATCTCGTCGTATCACCAGTTTGCGATGCTTGAATCGAAAGGTGTTCACCCATAGTTCGGCTCGAAATCTTCTCCTTTTGGAGACGGAGGTCATATCTTTCAGAGCAAAGCGCCGAACCGGCAAGCCCAGACAGTAAACCAACAGATGTCTTGAAGTGATCCGGTAATGAATGGAAGTCATCAACAAAGCAAAAATGGCCGTGATGCAGACCATCGCTCCAAGTGTCGCCCATACGTAATTCATGAAATACCGGCTACTCCTTGATGTTGCCCATGTATAGCAAAATCACGGGCAGGAGAATCCCGGCCAAAAGCACAACCGCGACCAGCCATTTTGATTTGCTCATTTTGAAGGCGAGAAAGATTCCGAGAACCACTGTGACAATCAGGGCTACGGACATCGCCACGACCAGATACTGAAACAAAGCTGGATCAAAGGTATCGGCAAAAGCCAGCGGAAACACCTGATCGACATGAATGGAGGTCAACTTCTCCAACCATCCCCCACCCTCGGCTTCTCCCACAGCCTTGTTGCGATGGACACTGACGGTCTGGTACCACCCTGTTGCCGTATAGAACAACAGCAGCGGGGCAAAAAAACATCCCAAGTAAAGATGGAGCTTTCTGAGAAATTTCATCGACCGTTTTTCAGGAAATCACCATTCGATGGGAACGATGACGGTGTCCCCTGCCCGAATTTTGGTCGGATCAGTGATGTTGGGATTGGCTTCCAGGATGCCAGCAACCGAAACATCATACCCTTCCAGACGATACGCTTCGGCAATAGCTGAAAGCGTATACCCGCTTTCCAGAGTAACTTCCGCTATACGTTTGGGAACGCGACGCGGTTTATCCGGAACACGCTGGGCGACCTTGGCCACGGGAGCCTTGCCGAGTTCTTCAATGGCTTTCCAAATCTTTTTGATTTCCTCACTGATGATCTTGTTGTCGTCAGAGCGACTTTTGTCGACCGACTTGATCTGATCAACCAGAGCATCCGATAACTTTTTAGCATCAGACTCGCTCACCAAATTGGCGGGTAACTTTTTGATGGAATTGCGAAGAGAACGGTTTTCATCTTCCAGTGCTTCAAGCCGACGCACCAGCGTCAGGTTAGCTTGTTGGGCATCTTCCAATTCGGCTTTTAGCTTACGATAACGTTCATCAGATTCTTGACGCAGCAGGTAGATTGTACTCTGCACACTCTGGTCCTGACCTTGCAAAGGTTGAATATTTCCCGTCGCAACAACGATAAGAAGTAATAGAAAAATGATATTATTCCAACGCATGATACTTAACTTGCGCCAAAAACCCCCATCCTTCAAGGCGTATTCGGCGATTTACTCTTTTTTACAACGCGTCTTACTCCACGAGCCATGCCATAATTGCCTTCTGTGCGTGAAGGCGGTTTTCAGCTTGGTCGAATATGGACTGTGCATGGGCTTCGAGAACTTCTTCAGTGACTTCCTTACCACGATAAGCCGGGAGGCAATGCATCAAAAGCGCACCTTCATTGGCTTTTCCCATCAAGTCCGAATCAATCTGATACCCCTTCAACAGCTCCAATCGATTGGCAGATTCCTCCTCTTTCCCCATGGAGACCCAGACGTCAGTGTATAATACATCACTCCCCCTGACTGCTTCGTCCAGATCCTCCGTTACCTTCACACAATCGCCAGCTTGTTCGATCAAGTATGGCGCAGGGAAAAATTCCTTGGGTGCGGCTATTCTCAATTCAAAACCAAACCGCATGGCTCCGTAGATCCATGAAGTGGCCACATTACAGGCCCCGTCCCCAATGAAAGTAACTGTCTTCCCTTTGATCGTCCCCAGCTTTTCACGGATGGTCATGACATCCGCAACGATCTGGCAAGGGTGCGCGTGATCTGTCAGTGCGTTGACCGTATGAATCTTGCTGTAAGAAGCGAAATCCTGAACATCCTGATGTCCGTAGGTTCGAATGATCGCTCCGTGCACCATCCGGCCCAGCACTCGGGCGGTATCCTTGATGGGCTCACCACGGCCTAATTGCATGTCGTTCGCCGCGAGGAAAATGACCTGCCCCCCCAGCTCACGCACCCCCACTTCGAATGATACCCGCGTTCGAGTGGAGGATTTGGAAAATATCATGGTCCAAGTCTGGCCGGCCAACGGTTTGAATGAGGCATTCTCACGATCCGCTTTCAGTTTGTCCGCCAGATTTAAGATGTATTCCAGGTCTGAACTCGTTTGTTCTTCAAGACTTAAAAAGTGTTTCATGATGTGATGGATTCTAGTGTTGAATTTAAAATGGATAAGGCTTCCTCAACCTCGGCAGCGCTTATGTTGAGAGCCGGTAAAAATCGAACGACATGAGCACCCGAAGGAATGGTCAACATGCCGTTTGCATGAAGGCGTTCCACAATCTGCAGGGAAACCGGTCGAGCAGTGTTCCCCAAGTCGGCTATTTCCGGTTTGAAAACAATCCCAATCATCAATCCCATGCCACGGATCTCCTGGATATAATCGGGAAACTTGGCAGCCAGCACTTGAAGTCCCTTGGTCAGCATCCCACCCATGCGAGCGGCATTCTGATCCAGGCTGTCACGTTCAATCACTTCCAAAATTTTCAATGCAACCGAACAGGCCAAAGGAGATCCCCCAAAAGTGGTTCCGTGTGAACCCGGCCCAAGAAGGTCCTGATAAGGTTCCCGCACCCAAAACGCCCCCATCGGAAAGCCTCCTCCAATCGACTTGGCCAATGAGATGGCATCCGGCAGGAATGCTTCCCCGTCCTCGTGATCTTTTAATATGGATGCGTAACTCTGGAAATTCCCGGTTCGATAATGACCACACTGCACACCGTCCCATAGCAGCAACAAACGATGTTCATCACAAAGAGCCCTCAAGCCCTTCAGGTATTCCGACGAAGCAGGCTGGATGCCTCCTTCACCTTGAACTCCCTCGATCATGATGGCAACCGTGGCCGGGCTGATGGCGGATTTCATGGCTGCCAGGTCATTGAATGGAACATGCCGAAATCCCGGCATGATCGGTTCAAACCCCTGTTTCACCTTGTCCTGACCGGTGGCGGCAATCCCCGCCATGGTCCGACCATGAAAGGATTGTTGGCACGTGATTATTTCAAATCGACCTTCCTCACAGCCGAATTTCCGAGCCAGTTTAAACAAACCCTCGTTCGCTTCGGCGCCACTATTGGAAAAAAAACATTTCCCGGGGCCAATACGGTCAACAATCTGTTTTGCCAGTTCGCCTTGCCCCTGATGATAGTAAAGGTTGCAGCAATGCATCAGAGTGCCGGCCTGCTCCGACAAAGTCTTCACCAACTCTGGATGCGCATGCCCCAGCACATTGACCGCAATCCCGCCCCCCATGTCCAGATAACGGCGCCCGTCCACATCCCAAACATAACTTCCTTTCCCGCGATCAAGCGTCAAAGGGAAACGACCGTAGGTCGGCACAACATGATGTTCGAATAATGATTGAATCGTCTCAGCGGGAGACGACACGGATGCTGGTTCACTTGTTGTCATCTGTTTGTTTATTTTAATCTTCAGTTCGGAGCATGAAAAAAAGGGTTAAAGTACAATTTCAGTCCCCACGCCTTTGTCGGTAAAAATCTCCAGCAACACCGCATGGTCCACTCGGCCATCCACGAAGGAGACCTTGTCAACGCCTGATTCAATCGCCGCGGTGGCGCTGTCTACTTTGGGAATCATGCCGGCGGCAATGATGCCTCTCTGTTTCAAATCGGTGACGTCCTGGACACGCAGGTGTGAAATGACGGTTTCCGGATCTTTTGGATTTTCCAGCAATCCGGGCACATCGCTCATGAAGACCAATCGTTTGGCTGTGAGCGCCTTGGCCGTCATGGCTGCCGCCACATCGGCATTGCAGTTGTACAAATGTCCATCTTCCCCTGTCGCAGTTGGACTGATAACTGGCGTGATCCCTTTGGCGATGCACTCTCGAAGTGGAGCGGTATCCACCTCCACCACTTCTCCCACAAAACCAATATCAATCATCTCCCCATCGTCACCTGGAACAGCCTTGCGCCGGCATTTGAAAATATCCTTTCCGGCAAAACCTTTGGCAGCACCTCCCAGTTCATTGATGGTGGCCACGATTTCCGGATTGATCTGATTGGACAACACTTCGTTCACCAATTCCACAGACTTCTCGTCCGTCACCCGGTGTCCATGTTTGAACTCAGGAAAAAATCCGGCTTCCTTCATGGCCCGGGTAATGGCTTTGCCTCCGCCGTGTACCACGACAGGATTGATCTCAACAGCCTCCAGAAACACCACATCCCGCGCCACGCCCTGCCGCACCGCCGGATCCGGTGAATCCATAAAGCTCCCCCCGTATTTCACCACAAACGTGGCGCCACTGAATTTCTGGATGTAAGGCAGTGCCTCCATCAACACCGCCGCTTTGGTAATCAAATGCTCCATGATTTGAACTATCCTCCCAGGGATGCCGGATCTGTCACATCCCCTTTGTTAAACTCGACGTATTCTTCTGTCAGATCGCTGGCATACATCACCGCCTTGCCCTTGCCTAAATTGAGATTGATATGCAGATCAAACTCGGGATCTTCGACTGCCTTGCAAAGCACTTTAAATGTGGCGCGGGTGGGCTTGCCTGATTTGAGAGAGTAAAGGACTTTCTTTCCCCCCGGGGCGCTGTATCCTACGTCCACCTTTTCTTCCACAACAGTGGCATCAGAGTATCCAAGCGCATCGATGATCCTCCCCCAGTTTGGATCCCCCCCCAGCCAGCTGGTCTTGACCAATTCACTGTTCGCAACCGAACGTGCGGCGGCATCGGCTTCCTTATCGTTTTTGGCGCCACTCACCCGAACCGTGACAAACCGGGTAACGCCCTCTCCGTCCTTGACTAGCATTTTGGCAAGAGCGAAACACACCTTGTTCAATGCTTCCTGGAACAGGGCCAGATCAGCTTTGGAAACAGCATCCCGGGCGGTGTGCTTTATTGCCTTGTTCCCCGCCAAACCATTCGCCAACACCAAAACGGTGTCATTGGTGCTCATATCTCCATCGACGGTGATTCGATTGAACGTGCTCGCCACCGCTTCGGTCAGGCAACGCTGCAAGGTTGGTTTGCCAATGGACGCGTCGGTGGTAATAAATGAGAGCATGGTGGCATGTAATGGCATGCTGTAAGGACGTTTTCCTGTCGGGCTCATGCCGGGATGAATCATTCCCGCTCCTTTGGCCACCCCGCCGATCCGAACCTTCTTGCCTCCCAACTCCAATTCCACCGCCACCTCCTTGGGATGCGTATCGCTGGTCATGATGGCTTCGGCAATATGGTTTCCCGCCTCTTGGGTGGTTTTCAAACCCGCACACGCAGTTTGGATGCCACTCCGGATATTCGGCATGGGCAATGGCAACCCGATTCTACCTGTGGAAGCAACCATGACCTCGGCCGGTTTGATCTTCAGCCATTTGGCCGTCTGTTTGCACATGGTCTCGGCATCCTTGCGTCCTTTGAGTCCGGTGCAGGCGTTGGCATTCCCTGAATTCACCACCACTGCCCGGCAAGCAGGATGTTTCAGATGTTCCACACAAACCTTGACAGGTGCGGCACAAATCTGATTCGTCGTGAACATGCCCGCTGCAACGCAGGGAGATTCGGAAAAAATCACCGCCAGATCACGTTTCTTGCCCTTGTTGGATCCCTTGCCGGTCCCCAACCGCTTCACATCGCAAAAAATACCTCCCCCCGAAAAACCCTGGGGAGACGTCACTGATCCTGAAATAAATGAAATACTCATAGCTTTGGAAAACAAAGGTGGAAGCAACGGGAAAGAATGATTGAAATGAAAAAGAAATACCGCCGCCCCAAAGTCTTATCGAAGACGATTGGAACAACTATATCGGCGCTGTCTCTTTTTAGTTCGGAAAATCATCAAGGGAGAAGCAAGCGACAGAATAAGATAAATGTCAATCTGATAATCAAAAAAAATCGATACGCATTCACCCCTCGGCCGAATCGATAAAATTCTGCTGGATCAAAGCTTATTTATTGAAAATCGTGGTGATCCTGATTCCCAACTTTTCCGCAAAGGCAAAGAAAACAAGCAGCAAAAACGGCAGGATGAGGATGGCAAATTTGACAATGGTTTGCCGACTCATGAAGCGGGCTCCTCCCAGTCGAGCGCGTATTTTTTCAATTCCTTCAAATCCACAAACTCAAGTGCGGAGATATGCGTCGCCTTGATGTAAATAGGCGGAGGACATCCCGCCTTCAAAGCTTCGATCCAGCGTTGCAAACAAACACACCAGCGATCTCCCGCCACCAGGCCTGGAAATTGAAACTGAGGCTGGGGAGTGATGAGGTCATTGCCTCGTGCCTTGCCAAAGCGCAGGAATTCATCGGTCATTTCAACACATATCACATGCAGTCCATAATCCCCTGGCCCCGTGTGACACTTCCCATTGCGGTAATACCCCGTCACAGGATTCATGCAACACGATTCCAAAGGCGTTCCCAACACATTGCTTGCTGACTCAGACTGTTCACTCATGGCTTTCCAAATACAAATAATCGCAAATCAGCAGAAAGCAATCCCCTTCGGATGTTTGTTTTGTTTTGATATGGCTCTATTCCATTGGTTAAGCTGTTGAGCATTCCAATGAACCACCTGATCGTTTCATTTATAGCCAGTTGCTTGGCACTTGTGTTCGCACTCAAGGTCCAAGCAGCGGAACAAGCATCCAGACTCAATGTGCTGCTCTTCGTGGTGGATGACCTGAACGACTGGATTTCCCTGCTCGACGACAAAGCTCCGATTCAAACACCCAACCTGGAACGATTGGCAAGCAGAGGCATGCTCTTCACCCGCGCCTACTGCATGTCCCCGGCCTGCAATCCTTCACGCGCTTCAACCTGGACAGGTTTGCGTCCCACTTCCACCGGCGTGTATGGCAATAAAAGCGACTGGCGCTCCGCCATGCCGCACCGCCCAACCGTGATGCAACGTTTTCGGGAGAACGGTTATCAAGTCAAAGGCGCCGGAAAGATATTTCACCACCACCTCAATGGAGCGTTCCACGATGACACCTCCTATGATGATTTCCGCCACATGCGCCCTCAGCTCTACCCCCTGGAAAAACTAAACCATTCACCTGAATACGGATCCCGCAATACAGACTGGGGTTCCTGGCCCAAGAACGAAAGGGACGCCATTGATGTTCAAACCGCCGACTATTGCATCGAAACCATCCAAAACTCCAAAGACGACCAACCACTACTCCTGACATGCGGCATTTTCAAACCCCACTCACCTTTCTTCGCACCGGAAAAATATCATAAACCCTATCAGGATATCGCCCTCCCAAACCGCCAACCGGAGGATTGGAACGATCTGCCAGCCGGAGCCAGGGCCTTGTTCAAATCCAAGGCCTGGTTCTGGAAAGGCATGCAGGAAACAGACCTCATGCACCCGGGAGCCTATCAGGCTTTCATCGAATCTTATGCGGCATGCGTGCATTTTGCGGACACACAGATTGGACGTGTGCTCGATGCGCTGGATCAAAGTCCTTTCCGGGATCAAACCATCATCGTACTTTGGTCGGACCACGGGTTCCATCTCGGTGAAAAGAATCATATCGAGAAATTCATGTTATGGGAAAAATCGACCCATATCCCATTCATCATCGCAGCTCCCGGGATCACGAAGCCGGGCGATCGTTGCGGTCACCCCGTGGATATGAGTGTGCTCTACCCGACGCTACTTGAATTGTGTCGCCTCCCGCCTGATGAAACTTGCGATGGGGAAAGCGTGGTGCCTCTTCTTAAAAACCCGAAAGGAGTTTGGGAACGCCCGGCATTGATGACCTATTTGCAGGGCAATCACGCAGTTAAAGACACACGGTTCCGCTACATTCGCTACGCTGATGGAACCGAAGAACTCTACGACCATGAACAGGATCCCAACGAATGGACAAATTTGGCAAACAACCATGAATGGGATCATGTCAAATCAAGGCTGAGTCAATGGTTCCCAAAGAATGAAGCTCGCCCCATTCACGACCTGAAGGTGAAAAAATGAGAATCCTCACGGCTCAAACATTTCGTTGGCGTCTCATGCATTCCGGTTCACAGCGGCTACAAGGCATCACGATATTATTCCTGGCTGGTATGGCCATTCACTTAACCCTTATTGGAGAAAAGAACATAGAGCAACCATCTCACGAAAAAACACGACCAAACATTCTGTTTTTATCCGTTGATGACATGAAAGACTGGGTGGGATGTCTTGATGGGTATGGAGGCATCGTCCACACGCCTCATATTGACCAACTCGCCAAACAGGGCATGCTTTTTACGAACGCACACTGTCCTTCTCCCAAATGCGCCCCTTCCCGCGCTGCAATCATGACCGGCAAAATGCCGTCTACTTCCGGACTGTATGACAACGGACATTGGTGGTTTCCGAATTATCCCGAGACAACTACTCTGCCGATCCATTTTAAACAATCCGGCTACACCGTCGCAGGAGCTGGAAAAGTGTATCATCACACGGCGGGCAATAATCCGCCATTTCAATGGGACGCATACCTGAGGCTTACCTTTCGAAACGATCCCTGGTTTCGATCAAACAAACTTAACTATCCTTGGTCCGAAACATCTTCCAACCCGCCTGCTTACCCTTTCAGCGGGGTGGATGGCCTGGGACATGAAAATGACTGGGGATCACTGGCAATCCCCGCCCCCGATTACGATGACGCCTTAACCGCGGATTATGCCATCGACTTCCTGAATCATAATCACGACAAACCGTTTTTCTTCGCGTGCGGATTATTTCGGCCGCATTTACCCTGGTATGTGCCTCAACGTTTTTTCGACCTATACCCCCTGGACTCCATCATCCTGCCACAAACCCTTTCAAATGATCTGGACGACATCCCTTCGGAAGGCATCAAACTGGCAGCGGCACGCCGCAACGATTTCGATACCATCAAAGATGCAGGCCATTACAAGGAAGCTGTCCGAGCTTACCTGGCCAGCATCTCCTACGCTGACCACGAACTGGGGCGAATCTTGAAAGCGCTCAAAACAAGTCCGCATGCCGAACAGACCATCATCGTGCTTTGGTCTGATCATGGATGGCATCTCGGTGAGAAAAACCATTGGCACAAAAGCACCCTGTGGGAAGAAGCCACACGGATTCCACTGATCATCTCTGCTCCGGGATTACCTGCCGGACAATGCATCAAGCCAGTCAGTCTGATCCACCTCTTCCCCACCCTGATCGAACTTACTGAAACATCTCCGGTATCTGAACCGGATGGAATTTCAATGGTCCCCCTCTTGGAAAATGCGACAGCAAAATGGAACTACCCGGCCGTAACAGAATACCATGCTGGAAATGCCGCCGTAAGAGATGAACGCTATCGCTACATTCGATATCAAGACGGAGGAGAAGAACTATACGACCACACCACCGATCCACACGAATGGCACAACATAGCCAGTCGCCCACAATTGAAACCCATCATCGAAAAACTCTCAGCCCACCTGCCAAAAACCTGGGCCGAATCAGCCCCCACAAAAAGAGCATTCGAATTTGATCCCTCCACCTACTCCTGGAAAATCAAATCCACCAAAAAAACCATATCCGGAACAACCAAAACCCCGTAGCCGCATTCGCCAGAATGTGGCCCGCCAGCGTTTTCGTTTCCCCACAGAGCCCCACGCTTTTGCAAGCGCAGTCATCCCGGTTTCCGTTTGGTTGTTTTTTCTCACACGAAGGCACTAAGGCACGAAGTGATGTTTTTTCACAGGCAGATACGACACGACTGCCACACCCAAAAACTTAGTGTCCTTGTGGCTTCGTGTGAGAAAAACAGCCCACCAATACAGGACAAACCTTAATTCAATCCTTCCGGGCCCTCATCACTTTGATGCGTAAACGATCCGACAGAGCTTGAGCGATCTCAGGTGCACCCGTAATGGATGTGGCCTCCCCCGGATCTTTCTCAACATGGCTTAGCACGGAATCGACCACTTTATCCGAACCTTTCTCCCACCACTCGGTGTAACGATACTCTGTGGTGCGAATGGAATGTCCCACCACACCCTTCTGCCCCTGGCCTCGACCATGAGGATAGGAGGAATAAGCGATCTCGAGATGCCTTGCCCCGGGATTTTCCAAAACATCGACGAGCGATTTACCCTGCAGGTGCTCGGGACGTTCCAACCCGCAGAGGTCACAGAGGGTTGGATACAGATCGAGAAGTTCTACAAGTGATTGACTGCGGCCTTTCGCATTGGGCATGCCTGGGTGACGAATCATCAAGGGCACACGCGTGTCACATTCAAAATTGGTGTGTTTGCACCAACTGGAATGATCCCCCAGTTTCCATCCATGATCAGCCCACAATACGACAATCGTGTTATCGGCAACGCCATGATCATCCAAAGCATCCAAAAGGACGCCAATATTCCGGTCAGTATAACTGATACTGGCGTGATATCCGTGTAGGAGTGTCTTGTTCAATTCATCTGAAAACTGTTCAGGCGAATCGCCCTGGGGGATATCGCTGTAGGCACGAAGTTCTCCGGCGTTCTTGTTCCTGGCATAGTCTGGATAACCGGGAGGGATGGACAGATTGCCTGGAAGATGGAAGGAATCACGTTCATACAGATCCCAATATTTTTTTGGCGCGATGAAAGGCAAATGGGGTTTGGTGAAACCAACCGCCAGAAAGAAGGGTTTCCCCTCTTTGGACAACTCGGCAATTTGCCGCGCTCCGGTAAGGGCTCTCACTCCGTCAAAATGAGTCTCATCCCCAGTCTCAAATGATTCCGTTGAAGGTCCCCGTCGTTTTCCATCGGTATCTCGTTGATTTTTCTGCCTCAATGCCGTGTTGGCAGGGTTGGCATATTCCGTCCCGCCTTCAGGAATGATCCAACGGGTCCAGTGATCCGGGTCAACCCCCGGACCCCGACTCCCATGATATATCTTCCCCAATCCTATCGTGGTATAACCGTTGGATTTGAAATGCTGGTTCATGGTGACGATGTGGGACCACCGTTTTCTCCATCCGGTCACGTGGTAGGTGCGTTCTCCCAGGTATTCCGGATAAAGTCCGGTCATGAGAGAAACCCGACTTGCACCGCAAACGGCCTGATTACAGTATGCCCGGTCGAACACCACCCCAGTCGCCGCCAGACGGTCCATATTGGGAGTAATGGCCTTCCCTCCATAAAACCCCATTTCGGGACGCATATCATCAATGGCGATGAAAAGTACGTTGAGCGGTTTTTCCTGAGCACTCAGTCGTATCAAACTCAGAAACAACGTCAAACTGGTCAGGCACATCCAGCGAAATTGAGGAATCATCATGAAAAGGTAAAAAAATGGACACCAGAGGTCAATCTTTGGAGACATGCATCTCACTCCCTGCACGGACTCTCCAGGAGTTTTCATTTGGCCCTGAGGTCGATACGTGTTATACAGGTGTAACAAATTCTTATAATGGAAGCATCCGGAAAACCGAGTAAGGTAATGCCAGTTTGCTTCCACTCGATTTGCAAACAAACAACAACGATATCCGCAGAATGAAATCCTTGGAAAAACCGTTTCAAAACAATCATCGCAAGCTCCTGGCCTTATGTGTGACATCCTGGATGACCTGTCTCGCCATCTGCCAATCGCTGCTGGGCCAGGGAGCTGAATTCAAAGCTGCTGTTGGCAATCCACAAATAGGTTCTGTCAATGCGTCCGGCCCTATCCAACTCCCCTACATCACCTGGGGCGGTGATGTGGCCACCTTTCATGCCAACGGAGGACTTCAAACTGCGAACGGTTCCATCTTCGACAAACAGGGATTAAAGTTCAACATGAAGGCCGGGGACAATTTCGCCCAGCAGGTCAAGGACTACGTGTCTGGCAGATCCCCCTTCCTGCGCGGAACATTCCGGATGATGGGCATGGCTTCCGAGATCATTGGGTCAGATCCCCGCACAAAAGGCGTTGTGATCCTCCAAATGACCTGGTCTGCCGGGGATCACATGGTGGCGCGCGAAGGTTTGAAGACTTTATCCGACCTCAAAGGCAAAACTATCGCCATCCAGCAGGGCGGACCTCATGTCGGCATGCTGGATGATATCCTCAAGACAGCCCAACTTACCTGGGACGATGTCAATGTCGTCTGGGCGAAAGACCTGACCGGCACTCCAGACGCCCCTTCTGAAATCATGCGGAAAAACCCTCAAGTCAGTGCTTGTTTTGCCATCACGCCGGACATGCTGGGCCTGTGTGGTGGTTTGGAGAACACAGGCACGGGAGCCGAAGGCACGATTAAAGGCGCACATGTTCTGGTATCAACCGCCGAGCTTTCCCGTTCCATTGCAGATGTTTACGTCTGTCGCAAGGATTTCTATGACACCAACAGGGAATGGGTGACCAAATTTGTCGCAGGCTATCTCAGAGGATGTGAAGAGCTAGTGGACATGAAACGCCAATACGAAGCTGGCGGATCGGCCAATTACGAAAAAGTGCTCAAAATGACCCAACAGATCTACGGAACCGATGTGGTACCGGTCCTTGAAGAAGCCCACGGACTGATCTCAGACTGCACCTTTGTGTTGTATCCAGGCAATGTGTCCTTCTTCACACAAAACAATAATTTGACCAGTTTCAAAAACTTTCAGGAATCCGCGCTGAACCTCGCGGTCAGCCAGGGATACGCTCGTGAAAAAATGGGACTGTTTCCATCCGGACTCAACTACCAATCCGACGATTTCGTGAAATACCTGGCCAAAACCACTTTGCAAAAAGGTGAACGTTTCAGAGCGGAAGCGGTTCGTGAAGAAATTGAGCTCTTGAGCCAGGGCGGTGAACTGGATGACAAGACCATCATGAGTTTCACCATCCAGTTCGAACCGAACCAAACCGAATTCAGCGCAGTGCAGTATGGGGCCGAATTCCAACGCGTGCTGGAATCATCTCAGCGATTTGGCAACGCTGTCATCGCCATTCGAGGTCACGCAGACCCCACCAAAACCTTGTTGGACCTCGTGAAAGCCGGCATGCAAAAGGGAGTGCTCAAACGTTCAGGATCCAGCGGCAATTACGCTTATTCACTCCAGGGTCGCCCACTGGATCTGGAATCCACCAAAGATTTGGTTCAGTTGATTGAATCCGGTTCTTTTGACGGCGCGCAAACCTATAACCCACGTGAAACCATGCAGGCAGCTCTGAACCTGTCCAGATTGCGCGCGGAACAGGTATTGGGTGCCATCAGTCAATATGCCGGCAGCAAAGGCGTCACCATCGACACCAGCCAGATTCAGCCCGTGGGCGTCGGCATTCGGGAACCTTTCATTGCCAAACCGAGCAATCTGAACGAGGCCAAACAGAACATGAGAGTCGAGTTTCGAATCGTTCGCGTTCCGGCGGAAGCAACCAGTTCATCGGATTTCGATTTTTGATCGACCCTTTCCAATGGAGTGAAACAAGCCGAATCTCAACGTGATTTTTCTGCTGAGATGGCAAGTTCGCACAGGCCGTTTTGTGCCGAACATCAAATGATACATAACAAATGAAACGCATTTTCATGAGACCACTGTTGGCAGGGACCGCTCTTACCTTTCTCCTGGGCGCCTTCTCAAACCTCTTGGGTCAATCTTCCATCGATCATGTGGTCATCGTGCTGGACGCATCCGGTTCGATGAAACAAAAGATGCCGGGCACCAACCAGCCAAAGATGGATGCCGCCAAGGAAGCTCTGGTGGAGGTCTTGAGTAACATCCCTCAAACCACCCATGTCGGACTTGTTGTGTTCAGCGCGGCGGACATCAAGGATCACTGGGTCTATCCACTTGGACCTCGCAATGACGATCAGTTAATCCCGGCCATTCGCAACATCAATCCCAATCGAGGCACGCCTTTGGGACAATATATAAAGATCGGCGCCGACAGGTTGTTGGAAGAAAGAAAAAAACAATTCGGGTACGGCACCTATCGACTCCTGATCGTCACAGACGGAGAAGCCAATGACCGGGACCTCGTCGAGCGATATACACCCGAGGTGCTTGCCAGGGGCCTGCGCGTGGATGTCATCGGCGTGGCAATGGATCAAGACCATACGCTTGCCACCAAAGTGCATACATACCGCCGGGCGAATGATGCCGCCATGCTCAAGCAAGCCATCGCAGAGGTTTTTGCCGAAGTGGGAGGAAATCAATCCGGAAATGTTGCCGACGAAGATGCCTTTGAACTGCTTGCCCCGATTCCCCTTGAGGTGGCATCTTCAGCAATCAATGCATTGTCACAATCCGGAAACGATCCCATTGGCACCAACCAGAATTTTGCCGAATCTTCCCGCCGTAGAGCACCCAACCCCAGACCTCACACCACCACTACCCACACAACGGTGCATATCGACAAAAGCGGCAGTGTTTTGAAACTGGTCATCCTGGGCGGACTTGTGTTACTCGTCCTGTTGAAAGCAATCACGAAAAGATAATGAGCGAACGTAAGTCAAAAGGATGCTTAATCGCCACCATCGCTTGGTGTGTCATCTTTCTTTTGCTGGCAGTGGCTTACAAATTTCTGGTTCACCCCTATTTCAACAAGCGGCTCACGGAAGAAACAGGAACCGCCAGCCGCTATGAACACGAACTCACCATCGCCGCAGACTCATTCAGCGGTTACGCCATCTTCCGGTCAGACGCCCTGAAACAATGGTTGTCCGATCGTCAGATCAAACTGAACGTGGTGGATGACGGGGCTGACTATTCAAAGCGGCTACAAAACCTTGAAAACGGCACCACTCAACTGGCCGTCTTTACCATCGATTCGTATATAAAAGCTGGAGCCAGCGCGCATTCATTTCCCGGATCCATTATCATGGTCATGGACGAAACGAAGGGCGGCGATGCGCTGGTGGCCCACGAGTCAGCATTCAAATCCGTCCAGGAACTCAATGCTCCATCCACCCGAATCGTGCTGACACCGGAATCTCCAAGTGAATTCCTGGCCAGAGTCATTCTCGCCCACTTCAGTCTGCCTCAAATCTCACCCGACTGGATGAGTGAAGCGGATGGATCAGCCCAGGTTCTGACAGATCTCAAAAGATCATCCCCTGGCGACAAAAAAGCCTTTGTCTTGTGGCAACCCCAGGTTGCTCAAGCGCTCAAACAGCCCGGTTACAAAGTACTGCTGGACAGTTCGCAACTCAAGGGCTACATCGTGGATGTTCTGGTCGCGGAACGCACTTTTCTCAAAAACAATCCGGATCTCGTAAAAACTCTTTCCGAAGGTTATTTCCGAGCCCTCTACCAATTCCAAAACCAGGAAAAGGGGCTTGAGAACCTGATGATCTCAGATGCCAATCAATTGAATGCGGACAAGCTGGATTCGGATTTGGCGAAAGCGGTGGTCAGCGGCATCCAATGGAAGAACACCATGGATAATTACGCCCATTTCGGGCTGAACGATGGCGCCCCCAGTGAGGTTCATGGGCATCTTGAGGACATGATCGCCAACATCGTGGATGTGTTGCTCAAAACCAAAAGCATCAACTCCGATCCGCTCAACGGCCAATACAACACGCTGTTTTATGACCAAGTCATGGCGGGACTGAAAACGAGCAACTTTCATCCTGGACAGGATCTTCACCTGATCCAGGGCATGTCGAGTGAACAACTCACCACCACCCCCGGCCAAAACAACCAACCCTTATCGGATGCGCAATGGAATCGCTTGATTCCCGTGGGCGTATTACAGGCGGACGCGATTGGGTTTGTCCGAGGCTCCTCCAGCGTAAGCCGCTCCAGCGAGCGCTCTGTTGCAAACTTGTCCAAAAAACTACAATCCTTTCCCAATTTCTACCTGAAGGTCATCGGCCAAACCCGGGCGGAAGGAGACGCCGATGCCAATCAACGTTTGGCCAGTGCACGTGCTCAAGCAGTTGCGGAACTACTGAAACAACAAGGGATTCCTGAGTGGAGGATCCGCACTGAAGCCGCGCCTTCGGACAATGAAAACGGGCAATTTCAATCAGTTGTTTTTGAAGTGGGACAACGACCTTACTAGGCATGATCACATCCATTCCCCTTGGTATAACCTGGCAAAACGGTGTTGCAAATCCCATCACCCAAGTCTTTGCATGGGAACAGGCATATGGTAGGATGAGTTCTTTGAAGATGCAGGAACACCCTCAGGTATCAGCAACCGGCAAAAAGGAAGTCAACAGGGATGAAATCCGTCAGCGGGTTTTCCTTCGATTGGCAGCCAGTCCTTTGGTGTTGGGCCCGCTTGTGCTCGGGTTCACCAGCATGGTTTCCGCCTGGGCCTTCGATTTCAGGCAGGCCGGATTGTTCATTTTTGGCGGAATCGCCGGCATGCTCATCGGGGCGGGTAGTTTTGTGTCCAAACTTTTGCTTTCCGGAAATAAGGAAGCCCACAAGGTACTGACCGAAGTCGAGAAGGAGAAATTTGAAAACCGTCAGAAATCACTCGACGAACTGGAACGGGCCCTTGAGCGTTCCGACAACGATCCTCGTCCAGAAGAAGCTCTCGGCGATTTGAGAACCCTGGTCGGCACCTTTCAGTCGATTGAAAAAGACAGTTCTTCAGGTCAATGGGCCATCATGGTGGACGTCCGGCTTCAGGTGGAATCGTTGTTTGCACATTGTGTTCGACTCATTGAACAAACACATCACCTCAGACTCACCGCAGACAAGCTCTCCACGGAAGCAGCCCGGCATCCTGTCCTCGAACAAAGGGAATTAATCATCCACGAAATTCAGGCTTGTGTGAAACAATTGAGCCATTCCCTTGTTTCATTACAGAAGTTGGGACATGTTCAAGCATCCACCCAAGACCTGCAGCAAATGCGCAAGGAACTCGACAGCAGCCTGGAAGTGGCACGCAAAGTGGAAGAGCGAATGCAGAACTGGTCCGTAGGTTCCGGCCTGCGATCCATGGAAAATATTTGATTTGAATCAACCCAACAAAAGCAAAAGTCATGTTTAAAGCAATCACAAGATGGTTTAAAGCGGTCGGTTACCTTTTGACCGGACAAATAGACTCGGCACGCAGAGTGATCGATACGAATCCTCATGTCATCAAAGCCAAATACGACGAAATCGTCCGGGACAAGATTTCCCGCATTCATCAGTATAAGCAAGCCGTCGCCGGTCTGATCGCCCAGGAGGAGAAAAAGATTGCCAAGGTCAAAAACCTGACAGAAGAAGTGGCCAATCTGGAACGACTGAAAGCCGGTGCGCTCGCGAAAGCCAAGCAAACCGTCGAACAATTAAAAACCTCTGGAAAAACCCAGGAACAGATTCATGCCGACGAGGATTACAAGCGATGTCTTTCCGCATTCAACGACTTTTCCTCAACCTTGGGCGAGAAACAGGAACGCATCACCGAATTGGAACAGGACATAGGCGAATACCGCAAGAACATCAGCGACCACAAAGTCCAGTTGCAACAACTGCTGCGAGACGTTGAAAAAGTAAAATCCGAAGCAGCCGACACGGTGGCGGATGTCATCACATCCAAACAGGAAAAAGAATTGGCCGAAACACTGGCCGGCATCGCTCAGGATGGGACAGCGGAGGAACTGCAGGGGCTGCGCGACATGCGTCAGGAACTTAAAGCCGAAGCCAAAGTCACGCGTGAGCTGGCAGGTACCGACACCAAAGCCCAGGAAGCGGAATTCCTGGAATACGCTCGCCAAAGCCAGTCCTCATCGGAATTCGATGCCCTCATCGGCCTCGCCTCCGAAACAGAAGACAAATCAAAGTCAACCGGAACCACCGACAAGAAGGACACGGCGTTACCGGAATAAAACCACCTGCAAACCATGGACTCATTTTTCGAAACATTCATTATGAAAGATCAAACATTGAAATACACCCACCTTTTCGCGGCCCTGTGCCTGGCTGTCGGGTTGACCGCTTGCGGCCCCCAGGACTCATCAACCAGCACGGATACCGCTTCCACCGACAACACTTCCTCAGAAGGAACATCCCCGGCTGAAACATCCGCCGCGGCAGAGGAGGAAAAAGACTCTGGACTCCCCACGTTCTCCCTGGCCTGGAGTGAGTATCCCTCTTGGAGCACGTTTGGCGTGGCACACGTTGACAAATTCATCAATGGCAAGAAGGGCGAACTGGGTTCACTGGAAGAGAAATGGCAGGTGGACGTCGTCCTGCACGAAGCCGAATACGATGCCTGCATCACCATGTATGGAGCCGGCACCGTGGATGCGGCCTGTCTCACCAACATGGACGCGCTGAACCCGGCTATCGCGCGCCCATCCACCATGATTCTTCCCACCTCGACAAGCCATGGAGCCGATGCATGCATCGTTGTCGATTCCATCAAATCCATCCAGGATCTCAAAGGTAAGAAAGTCTACGGTCTGGAGAAAACAGTTTCTGAATACTGCTTTGTCCGGAATCTAGAGTTGGCCGGCGAAAAGGAGAAGGATTACCAGTTCAGCAACATGGATCCTGCCGCCGCCGCCGCTGCCATGCAACAGAAACAGGATGGAGTGGATGGCATCATGGTCTGGAATCCCTTCGTCATGGAAACACTATCCAAACGAGACGATGTGAAAGTGCTCTTCGATTCCACCAAGATCCCGGGTGAAATCATCGACTCCGTCATCATGGCCCAGGATTCCCTGGCGAAAGAAGGCGGCGAAGCCTTTGCCTGTGCCATCATTGACGCATTTTACACCATCGCCAATCGGATGAACCAACCCGACACCCGCAACGACACTTTGATTGCCCTCGGAGAAAAATTCTCCAATCTGGGATTGGAAGCGATGAATACCGTCGTGCGTCAAACCAAATTCATCAGCACGCCGGGTGAAGCCATCACCATGTTCAGCTCACAGGAACTCCCTCAGATCATGAAGAGGGTCATCGATTTCTGTGTGGACCATGAAATTACCGGACGCTCCCCTGCTGTCAGCTACGGCGCTCCCGAAGAAGGTAATAAAGCCGAGTTGCGTTTTGATCCGACTTACATCCAAAAAGTCACCCTGAAACAATAGATTATTTTCAGTCAATTTACCTACATTCCAATAGGCCCTATCAAACGGGCACACTCCATCAAGTGTGCCCGTTTTGCATGAATGCCCCGTGCATTTGACAACCTCTCCAAATCCAATCCTTTCGAAATAGTTTTCCAAGCAATGTATGGATGCAAAAGTGTAAAATGAGATGTTCAAATCTCGTAAACACATATTATTGAAATCGTGTTTTTTCCAGGTTTCCTTGCACCAACTTGTTTAATCCAACGACAAGATTTGTCTTAAAAAAGCCAATTACCTGGCTGTGTACATACTGGAACGCATCCCTGATTTCAGGTAGTCTTGAACGATACCAGTGTTATGCCGGATTCTGATTTAAACCTATTGCAGGATGTCGTGATCAAAGGCGAAGATCAACAAGCCAAATCCATCACGGAAACGGCCCTTGCCGACGGGATGGAACCACTTCACATCGTCAATGAATTCCTGATTCCCGCCATGGATGAAGTGGGAGCAAGATTCGAACGTAACGAGTATTTTGTCCCGGAACTTCTCCTGTCAGCGCGTGCGATGAAAGCCTGCATGACATTGATACGCCCCCTGTTGGCGGAACGGGGAAATGAGCCCGTTGGACGGGTGGTGATTGGAACGGTCAAAGGCGATCTGCATGATATCGGTAAAAATCTCGTGGGAGCCATGCTGGAAGGCGGTGGTTTTGAGGTTTATGACCTTGGCGTGAATGTAAGCCCCGAAAAGTTCATCGAAAAAGTACGTTCGACTGACGCTGAAATTGTCGGCATGTCGGCCCTGCTCACCACCACCATGCCATCCATGAAAAAAACCATCCAGGCCTTTGATGAGGCCGGTTTGAGGGATTCGGTGAAAATGATGGTAGGCGGTGCTCCGGTTTCACAGAAATTCGCCGATGAAATCGGAGCCGATGGTTATGGCGCAAATGCACCTCTTGCGGTGCAATTGGCAAAAAAACTCGTGAGTGCTTAATCGAAAAAGAGCCCGGCAAACCGGAAGAACATTCCACAAGCATTCCTACTCCCATGCACCCGGTATTATCTCAGATATTAAACGAAGGTCCGGTTGTCACCGACGGAGCCTGGGGAACTCAGCTCCAGAGGGCCGGACTGGAACCTGGTGACTTTCCCGATGCCTGGAACCTTGA
>Ga0255760_10000472_pt1 | contig 40059 bp, 42 predicted proteins | sample 071ome_25_FD_179960 | JGI IMG/M metagenome (GOLD analysis project Ga0255760, IMG submission 179960) | Coastal salt marsh microbial communities from the Groves Creek Marsh, Skidaway Island, Georgia - 071410BT metaG (version 2) | ecosystem: Environmental > Aquatic > Marine > Intertidal zone >...
CCCGGGATTTCACCCCCAACTTTCTAATCCGCCTACGCGCGCTTTACGCCCAGTAATTCCGAACAACGCTAACCCCCTCCGTATTACCGCGGCTGCTGGCACGGAGTTAGCCGGGGTTTCTTTACCAGGTACTGTCATTATCATCCCTGGCGAAAGAGCTTTACGACCCTAGGGCCTTCATCACTCACGCGGCATGGCTAGATCAGGGTTTCCCCCATTGTCTAAGATTCCCCACTGCTGCCTCCCGTAGGAGTCTGGGCCGTGTCTCAGTCCCAGTGTGGCTGATCATCCTCTCAAACCAGCTATGGATCGTCGGCTTGGTAGGCCATTACCCCACCAACTACCTAATCCAACGCGGGCCGATCCTTCTCCGATAAATCTTTCCCCCGAAGGGCGTATACGGTATTAAACCCAGTTTCCCGGGACTATTCCGTAGAGAAGGGCACGTTCCCACGCGTTACTCACCCGTCCGCCGCTAGACCCGAAGGTCTCGCTCGACTTGCATGTGTTAGGCCTGCCGCCAGCGTTCGTTCTGAGCCAGGATCAAACTCTCAAGTTGAAATGCTGTTACCAGCATATCCTTGACGTTCGAACCTCTGCACATCTCCCTGCCCGGCAGGACAGGGAAGTCTCTGTTTGTGTGCTTATGGTTTCATAAGAAACCGAAAGCCGTACAAACAGTGAAGCTGACACTCACATCATCGACCGAAGTCTAGTGAGCCGATATGCAGATTGTTGATCCATCGAATGAACCAAACCGCCCACATATCTCTTCAGTAACCAGCGATTTCAAAGAGCGAGAGACAAAATTTAACCGACTGCGCTAATTCTTTCTAGCGCTGCCCGCCTCATTTATCTCAATTATTGTTAGCCTTTAGGTCTGTCTGGCTGCTGCCGTTCGTTCCGTCTGGCGTCCCGTTGGCACCTCAGCGCCGCCGGTGAGGGCGTATTTACGTATCGGCGCGGGTGGCCGCAAGGGCTTTTTTTCAGAAAGATGACATTTTTTGCAATTTTCTTTGAATATTGTTGTTTTTCAATTGTTTAGCTTTTTACAAATCCTGCAATTTCTTTGAATTCGGTCAGAAACCCTGATCCACGCTGCGACTCGGGCCATGGAATTTCTGGCCGTTTATCCCCACGCTTGTGGTTCCTTGCGCCATGACCTCTAGATTTAGCTTATTATTGCGCAACACAGTCGGCCGAACAAGGCTCGTGCGAGTCGGGATCTCGTAGAATCCCCCCGATTCAACCTAGGCCGTCTCCGATTTTCTGCCCCGCAGGCGCAAAGACAGGAAGAAAAGCAGAATCGCGGTATAGATCAGCGGCTCGAATTGCAGGCCTTTGACCAACCAAATGAAATGAATCGCCGCAAAGAGCGTGGCCACGTAACCCAAACGATGCAATTGGCGCCAACGGATCACCCCTAGTCGCCGCAAGGCGTAATCATTTGATGTCAGCGCAAGCGGGATCAACAAAAGGAATCCTACCATGCCCAAGGTCACATAGGGCCGCTTTGTAATATCCGCGACAATAGCATCCCATGCGCCCACATCCAGAATCGCCCAAACCAAGAAATGCGCCAAAACGAATCCAAAGGCGCTGACGCCCAAAGCGCGGCGAAACCGCAAAAGGGACAGCCCCGTGAATTGGCGCAGCGGTGTAACGGCCAAAACAGCAATCAGCATCTGCAGCGCCAATAGCCCGTAGCGATGCTCCAGGGCCTCAATCGGCTCGACCCCAAGCCCGCCCGTTGCGGCCAGATAAATCAACCACACCGCCCAAAACGCGCTCACTATATATATAACTGCTGTGGGGACGCGCCGCAGCGCGCCATTGGCGCGACTAAGATCAAGCAAGCGCATCTTAATAATAGGCCGCCAAATCCATCCCCTCGTAAAGGGATGCCACCTCGGCCTCATATCCGTTGAACATCAGTGTTGGCTGCCGCCCCGCAAACAACCCTGCGCCCACGCGCCGTTCGGTGGCTTGACTCCAGCGCGGGTGATCCACCTCAGGGTTCACATTAGAATAGAAGCCATATTCACGCGGATTGGCGCGATTCCAGCTGGCGAATGGCTCATCGCGGGTCAAGGTGATCCGACTGATCGATTTGATCGACTTGAAGCCATATTTCCATGGCACCACCAAACGGATCGGCGCGCCGTTCTGATTGGGAATAGGGCGGCCATAAATCCCCGTGGCCATGATCGTCAGCGGATGCATCGCCTCGTCTAGGCGTAAACCCTCGCGATACGGCCAATCCAAAACAGGGTAACGCAGGCCAGGCATCTCGTCTGGTCGCATGACAGTTTCAAACGCCACATAATTTGCGCCCTCCTGAACACCGACCCGTGTCAGAATATCCGCAAGTTCGATCCCATTCCATGGAATGACCATCGACCACGCCTCGACACAGCGAAAGCGATAGATGCGTTCTTCAACCTCAAGACCATCAATCAACTCGGCCAGATCATAGGTTCCAGGGTTGTCCACCAGCCCACCCACCTCAATCGTCCAAGGCGAAGTTGTCAGGCTGCCTGCATTATTGGCAGGATCCTCTTTGCCCGTGCCGAATTCGTAGTAATTGTTATAAGAGGTAATCTCTTCCCAAGAATTCGGGACAAGCTCCTGCGCGTTTGCCCGACCAAGGCCAAGGGCGGTTGCACCAATCAAACCAGCCGCACCCACCATGATTTGGCGGCGGTTGATACAGGCCGCATAAGGCGTGGCATCTGCAATGCTCAGATCATTTGTCCAACGTCTTGCCATCGACTTACCCTTTCTGTCGTCACGTTTTGCAAAGAACATGGACGCAGATGCGCCATTTCCCAAGCCTTGTTGCACGATCTCACGAAACTGTTTGCAACGCGTGATCGCAGTTTCATTCACATAGGCTCACACGCAATCACATCAAATTTATTGGAAGATCAAAATGCGCCCCGCTTAGGCGCAATACGCCGCGCGTCAAGTCACGCGCATTCACATATGCACTATTGTTATCTCTATTTTTGCATCCATTTCGCAGCGAGACGGCAACCTAAACTTTAACCCCATATTGATTACGAGGCTAACCATGTTCAAACGCACTGCACTTGCACTTGCCACAACCGCAGCTTTTGCCACTTCGGCTTTTGCGATGGGTCACTCGAAGGATATCGTTGACACGGCCACAGCCGCAGGCAGCTTTACCACGCTTCTGGCTGCTGCCGAAGCCGCGGGTCTGGTTGAGACGCTGAAAGGCGAAGGCCCTCTCACCGTGTTCGCACCAACAGGCGAGGCGTTTGCCGCCCTGCCCGAAGGCACAGTTAAAACCCTGCTCTTGCCAGAAACCCGTGATCAGCTTGTCGCGATCATGACCTATCACGTCATCGCAGGCGCGGTGATGTCTGGGGATCTTTCTGATGACATGACTGCCGCAACCGTTCAGGGCGCAGATATCACCATCGACCTCGATAATGGTGTGATGGTCGATGACGCCAATGTCGTTACCGCCGATATCGAAGCGTCAAACGGCGTGATCCATGTCATCGACAAGGTGATCATGCCTCCAATGTAATCCGCAACACGGATTGCGCATAAAGAAGGCCCCGAAAAATGCGGGGCCTTTTTCGATCTTAATGCAACACGGCATCATCAGGTTTGGGGCGATTTGTGGCCGCCACCCTGTCACCGATGATCAGCCCATCCGCGCCTGCACTGACAACAACCCGCGCGCCATCCTTGACCTCACCGGCCAAGATCATCTCTGACAACGGGTCTTGCAGGCTACGTTGGATGACCCGCTTCAAGGGCCGCGCCCCGAAGACAGGATCATATCCTTCGGAGGCCAACCAATCCTTGGCCGCATCATCCAGATCAACGGTGATTTTACGCGCAGCAAGGCGTTTCGCCAAAAGCCCAAGCTGGATTTCAACAATCCCACCCATATCGGCGCGGCCCAAACGATCAAACACAATCATATCGTCTAGGCGGTTTAAGAACTCGGGGCGGAAATGTGCCCGCACCGCATCCATCACATCGCGCTTGGCGTCTGCAATGTCCCCACCATCTGGCAACTGACTGAGCGCTTGCGCCCCCAAATTTGACGTCAACACAATCAAGGTTTGTTTGAAATCAACGCGCCGCCCTTGGCCATCAGTCAGGATACCATCATCCAAGACCTGCAACAGGACATTGAACACCTCGGGATGTGCTTTTTCGACCTCATCAAAGAGGATTACCTGATAAGGTCTGCGCCGCACGGCTTCGGTCAGAACGCCGCCTTCGTCATATCCGACATAGCCCGGAGGCGCGCCGATCAAACGGGCAACCGCGTGTTTCTCCATGAATTCGGACATATCAATCCGCACCATGGCCTGATCATCATCAAATAGATATTCAGCCAAGGCTTTGGTCAATTCGGTTTTCCCTACACCCGTTGGCCCAAGGAATAGGAATGACCCAAGCGGGCGATTTTCATCCTGAAGCCCTGCCCGCGCGCGGCGCACCGCACGACTGACGGCAGAAACCGCCTCGCGCTGGCCGATGACGCGGCGGCCAAGCTCCTCCTCCATCCGCAAAAGCTTTTCCCGCTCCCCTTCCAACATTTTGGACATGGGGATCCCCGTCCAACGCTCAACCACAGCGGCAATTTGCTCGGGGCGCACAGCCTCTTCGACCATGACATCTTCTTCGGCATTCTCAGCCTCGGCCAAGTGCCGCTCGAGATCAGGGATCACCCCATAGGACAATTCACCTGCACGACCCAAATCGCCCCGCCGTTTGGCCTGATCCAATTCAGCCCGCGCCTGATCAAGCGCCTCTTTCAGCTTGCGCGCGGCATCAAGCTTGTCGCGCTCGCCCTGCCACTGTGCCGTCATTTGCGCAGATTGCTCCTGCAAATTGGCCAATTCTTTCTCAAGCTTTTCCAACCGTTCACGGCTGGCGCTGTCTTCTTCTTTCTTGAGCGCCTCAGCTTCGATCTGCATTTGCAGGATTTGACGATCAAGCGCGTCTAATTCTTCGGGCTTACTATCGACCTCCATCCGCAAACGGCTTGCTGCCTCATCAACAAGGTCAATCGCCTTATCGGGCAAGAATCGATCCGTGATATAGCGGTTCGACAAGGTGGCCGCGGACACAAGCGCCGCATCCGAGATCCGCACCCCGTGGTGAAGTTCATACTTCTCCTTGATCCCGCGCAGGATAGAGATTGTATCTTCCACCCCAGGTTCTTCGACCATCAAAGGTTGGAACCGCCGCGCAAGAGCGGCATCTTTCTCAACATATTTGCGATATTCATCGAGCGTGGTTGCACCCACGCAATGAAGCTCGCCACGGGCAAGCGCAGGCTTGATCAGGTTGGCCGCATCCATGGCGCCATCAGATTTGCCCGCCCCGACCAGAACGTGCATCTCGTCAATAAAGAGGATGATTTCACCAGATGCTGCCTCGATTTCTTTCAAAATCGCCTTCAGCCTTTCCTCGAATTCACCGCGATATTTCGCACCTGCAATCAGCGCGCCCATATCCAAAGCCATCAAACGCTTGTCGCGCAGGCTTTCGGGAACGTCACCATTGATGATGCGCAAGGCAAGGCCTTCGGCAATCGCGGTTTTCCCGACACCCGGCTCCCCAATCAGAACGGGGTTATTCTTGGTGCGGCGGCTGAGAACCTGCATCGCGCGGCGGATTTCCTCATCACGCCCGATGATCGGGTCAATCTTCCCGTCCCGCGCGGCTTGCGTCAGATCCCGCGCGTATTTCTTGAGAGCCTCGTAGCCATCTTCAGCAGAGGCCGTATCAGCCGTGCGACCCTGACGGATGTCATTGATCGCAGCGTTCAGGGATTGAGCATTGACCCCGCCCGCCTCAAGCGCAGATTTCGCTGGCGATTTCACAAGGGCCAACGCGGTCAAAATCCGCTCAACAGGCGCGAAACTATCGCCCGCTTTGGTGGCAAGCTTTTCGGCTTCGTCCAACACCTTTACAGTTTGGCTGTCGATATAGACCTGCCCCGCATCCCCTGTGACTTTGGGTAATTTGGCCATGGCGGCATCATTAGCGGCGCGCACCTCGCGTGCATCGCCCCCTGCCTTGGTGATCAGATTGCCTGCCATACCCTGCTCATCGTCAAGCAGGGCTTTCAGCATATGCTCTGGTGCCAATTTTTGGTGATCTTCGCGCTGCGCCACTGTTTGAGCGGCCTGAATGAACCCGCGCGCACGGTCTGTGAACTTTTCAAAGTTCATCGTCTTTCTCCTTCATCTAAGCACCCGTCTCGCACCACCCGCTTTGCGGCATGATGCATCTTTCGAGCCTTCTCTTTAAACTTGGGAGGTCAGCGCGCCTTGTTCAAGGGTTAAGGCTCAATCGCGAATGCGTTCCGACAAAAGTTTTGCGGGCCGCAAGCGCTCCGCCGCCTCAAAGAGCGAGAATGTTTGGTTGACGTAATTCGTCACCGCGGCAAGCTCATTCATATACCCCATCAATTCCGCTGTGCGGGCCGCCTCAACCAATTGAACTGCACGGGCGGGGTCATGGGTTTCAAACTGGACATAAAATAGAGGCTCCCCCCGCCTCAGCACCAAATCTTTCTCCGTTTGGTGCCATTCGAACGCCCACATCAGCGGACGCGGCCAAATATGCAGCGGAAACCGCCCCCCAAAAATCGTGCCTGGAAGGGGATCTGTGCGGTAGTGGGCAAAAGCGGCCAGTTGGGTCAGATAGATGGGCTCATCCGCAATGAAGCAATAGGGCAGCGCAAGCTGAATGGTCGGGCGATCAGCATAGCGCCATTCCGCCTCGGACACCAAGGTCACCACTTGGGCAATCTTATTGCCACGGATTGTGCTGCTTGTGCCTGCGCGATTGATCAACACGGCCTTCCCATCTTTGTCACGCCCAAATCCTAAATGCAGATCATAGGGACAGCGCACCATAAAATAGCGGCTTTCCATCTGAACCACGGCAGGGCAGCGCGCTGCTGATTTCGCATGCGCACGGCTGGCCCCGCGAGAGGCCACGCGTTCAGGCGCCTCAAAAAGCACTGCGCCTTTTTCTTAGGTCAAAAACCACCCCACACGCGCAGGGCCCTGTTCGGGCTTTGCATCGTCACGCGACACTTCAATCGACAATTTCATGATCTGACGTTCCGTCCAATTTAGCTATCTTGAGAATGAAGCTTGCAGAAGGGCGCGTCAATGCTGCCTTGGTCGGGCAATTGACCCACGGGCCAAGCATCGCTACCACGGGACGCGAGCCCAACCCATGAATAAGGACGTCCAATGACCGCTGCATCTGACCGCTTGATTGTTGCCCTTGATGTGCCCCATGCGGTGGCGGGTTTAGAGTTGGCCGCCAAGCTCGGCAATGCAGTCAGCTTTTACAAAATCGGCTTAGGGATGCTGACGGGCGGCGGGCTTGCCTTGGCGCAAGAGCTGAAAGACGAACACGGCAAGCGCATCTTCCTCGACATGAAGCTATTCGATATCGGCGCAACAGTCGAAGCGGCGGTGCGCGGGCTGGCGCAATTCGACCTCGATTTTCTGACTGTGCATGGTGATCCCCATGTCGTGCGCGCGGCAAAAGAAGGGGCCTCTGGACACAAGACCAAGATTCTGGCTGTGACCATCCTCACCTCATTGGATCGCGCGGATTTAGACGCAAGCCTGATCACCGCAGGCGACATTCCCGATCTGGTGACAACCCGCGCTGCGCGTGCCTTTGAAGCGGGGGCAGATGGGGTTATCGCCTCACCACAGGAGGCCGCAATGATCCGCGCCCTGCCCGAGGCCGCAGGACGCCTCATCGTCACCCCAGGTGTGCGCCCCGCAGGCAGCGCGCTTGGCGACCAAAAGCGCGTTGCCACACCAGCCCAAGCCATCGCGGATGGTGCCGATCACATCGTGTTGGGGCGCCCAATCTGGCAAGCCGCCGACCCCGCCGCAGCCGCCCGCGCCGTGTTGGCGGAGATTGGCTAAGGGCGCCGCCCATGCCCGCCCTCTGCCGCGATTGTCTGAGTGAGTTTGAGGCAGGCAGCCGCTGCCCCGACTGCGGGCGGCCAAATGTGATCTCTCATCCTGAACTGTTCGATCTATCCATTGCGCATATGGATTGTGACGCATTTTACGCTTCTGTGGAAAAACGGGACAATCCCGATCTTGCGGATAAACCCCTGATCATCGGAGGCGGGCGGCGTGGTGTCGTCTCGACTGCCTGTTATATTGCCCGCATTCGTGGCGTGCGCTCTGCCATGCCGATGTTTCAGGCTCTTAAACTTTGCCCTGACGCGGTGGTGCTGCGCGGGCGGATGTCGCATTACGCGGCTGTCTCGCGCGAAATTCGCGCATTGATGAACGAACTGACCCCCGCGATTGAGCCGTTATCGCTTGACGAGGCCTTTTTGGATCTCTCGGGCACGGGCAAATTACATGGTCACCCGCCCGCTGTGATGTTAGCGCGCTTGGTCAAACGAATGAAAACCGAATTGGGGCTGACGGGGTCGATTGGCCTCAGCCATAATAAATTTCTGGCCAAAATCGCCTCTGACCTCGATAAGCCACAGGGCTTTGCGGTGATTGGCCAAGCGGAAACCCAAGATTTCTTGACCCAAAAGCCCGTGTCAATGCTGTGGGGAATTGGCGCAGCCGCACAGGCAAATTTGCAGGCGGCGGGCATTCACAAAATCGGTGATCTGCGCCGTTGGCCCAAAGATGAATTGGTCGCGCGTTTCGGCGCATGGGGCGCGCGGCTGCATGATTTGTCTTTCGGACGGGACAACCGCAAAATCTCGGCCACGCGCGAGGTGAAATCAATCTCAAACGAAACCACCTTTCCCAATGATCTCCGTGATCCTGATTTGCTCGATGGACATATCTGGCGTCTGGCAGAAAAGCTATCGGCACGCGCAAAAGCACAGGGGCTTGCAGGGCGTGTTGTGGTATTGAAATTGAAAACTCACGATTTCAAAACGCTGACCCGCCAGACCGCCCTGCACGATGGCACGCAAATGGCAGACCGCATTTATGCGCAAGCCGCGCAATTGCTTGCGGCTAATCTGAAATTTGCACCCTTTCGACTGATCGGTTTGGGGCTGGGGGATTTGGTCCCCGAAGCTCAGGGGGATCGCGCAGGCAATCTGCTTGACCCACAAGAGGCCAAACGCCTCCAAGCGGAACGCGCCTCGGATGAAATTCGTAAAAAATTTGGCGATCAAGCGATCGTAAAGGGCCGCGCGCTGCGATGATCACTCAGCGGCAAGGGGCTGCGCGTCAGTTTCCTTAAATGCCTCAATGACCTGAGCCAAAGCCGCTGTAACCCGCATACGGGTATCTTCGAACCCATCATTTTGGGCAATCGCCGCCTCATCCATATAAAGAGCGCGGTCAATTTCGATTTGCACAGCATGAAGCCCGCGGTTCGGCTTGCCATAGGCTTGGGCAATATACGCCCCTGCAAAGGGTGTGTTGCGCGCCACAGTGAACCCTTGCTCTTCAAAGGCAGTATGGACAAGATCAACAATCTCACGATCTGCGGCACCACCAAACCGATCCCCTAGAATGAGATCGGGGCGCTTACTTTTGCTGCCCACCAAAGCTGCGCCCAAGGCGTCATGGGGCATAGAATGCATATCCAGCAAAATGGCGCGGCCGAATTGCGCGCGCGCAGCAGCCATCAAATCGCTCAGACAGGCGTGATAAGGATGCCAAACACGGGCCAGACGCGCCTCAGCCTCAGCGCGGGTGATCTTGCCGCGATAAATGCTGCGCCCATTGGCCACCACGCGCGGAATCACCCCAAGCCCTGCCGCAATGCGTGGCGATGCCGCCCCCCGCGCCACCCCGAAGATGACAGCGGGATCCAATTCATCCGCATTGCGATTGAGATCAACATAGGCACGCGGGAATCGAGCCTTTAAAAACGGAACCCCAAATTCAGCAGTGCGTTCCGCCAAAAGATGCACAAACGCATCTTCGGAACTGCGGATTTGGTGGGGGTCAATATCAATCGCGCCCAGAAACTCTGCGGGATAGACATCACCAGAATGCGGCGAAGCCACAACAACAGAGGCCAGATGCACCTCTGGCAAGGTCAAATCATAGGCGGGACTGCTATTTTGTGCGTTTCTCATGTGTTGGATATAGCCTAGTTCTGGAAAATACCAAAAGCCCTTGAACCGCCCCGCGATTCCTTTTAAAGACCGCGCTACTGCGGAACGGGCTTGGCTCGTGACGTCCGTTTTTCTGTTTCATTTGGCTTTACCTTAAGGCCGCGTAGAAAAAGCGGTGCGATCCGTAACGACATCGGGCGGTTAGCTCAGCGGTAGAGCACTACGTTGACATCGTAGGGGTCACTGGTTCGATCCCAGTACCGCCCACCATCGGCACAATCCCGTGCCAAACGAACAAAGGCGCACCGCCGCGCCGCGAGAAGGAGAAGACCCATGAAGGTCAAGAATTCGCTCCGTTCGCTCAAGCAGCGTCACCGCGATTGCCGCGTCGTGCGCCGCAAGGGCCGCGTCTATGTGATCAACAAGACGCAGCGCCGCTTCAAAGCCCGTCAGGGCTAAGCCAAGCGCAAGAGCTTATGATCTAATGAAAAACGCCGCCCTCTTTTGGGGCGGCTTTTTTCTTTGAGCCTACCAACCAGATTGGCGATCTTCTAATTCGTCCAAACTATAGCTGTCTTGGATTGGATCCGAGACATCCTAACGATAGCGCGGATCTTGGCCCATGCAATTCGGCCCACAGATCAGATAGGCGACCCCATCCCCTCCGTCATTGAACCATAGCCGCCCCCCCGGTGTGGCGACATATCCATTGACACCTTCGTCTATGTCGCCCGCGAGATCCTCAACGGACGGCACCTCACTATCGGCATCAGGATCATAACCTGCATGGGTGTGGAAGGATGCTGTAACCTCGACAAAGCGGCTTTCATCCCCACGCGACAGACAGGAATCCGATGTCCCCCGTGTCACCTCGGTCGCCATGTAAGTGCCATCGGGCATCAGGCCGATATAGCCGCAATATTCACGATTCTCCGCGAAAGATCGGCTTTGCAGTTCTAACAATATCTCGCGCGCCGCCTCCATCTCGCCCGCAGGTTGGGCCGTGGCCATGATCGGACAAAGGCCAAAAGCCCCAAGCATCACTATGTGCCGCATCTTCATTTCTCATAAAATCCCAAGAAACCCCTCTTGTCGCAAATCTGCGGCCCGCGTCAGAATTGGGCAAGTTTTCTGCGACACGGCACACCAAAAGGCCTCACAATTCCCCAAAAAGAGGCATAAAAAACACAAAAAGAGCGCCATAGATACGTTGATGCGCCGTCTTGCAACTCGCCCGCGCATATGCGCTTTTGTGCCAAAAGCGCGGTTGCCGCAAAAAGCTGGCTCGCCTAAAGACAGACCCGCATTTGGAAGGAAGACGGCATGACACATATCTGGCTGCGCGCAGAAGAACGCGAAAGCGAGGAGCGGGTGGGACTCACCCCAGAAGGCGCTGCCGCACTGATCGCCAAAGGCATGAAAATTACGGTTGAAGAAAGCCCTGCGCGCGTGATCCCTGTTGAGGGGTATATCAAGGCAGGCTGTGCAACCGCACCCTTTGCCTCATGGGCGGATGCCCCCCAAGATGCGATCATCTTTGGCCTCAAAGAATTGCCAGAAACCGATCAACCCCTGCACCATCGCCACATCATGTTCGGACATGCCTATAAGGGCCAACCTGCAGGACAAAGGTTGTTGGAACGATTCAAGGCGGGCGGCGGCACGCTTTACGATTTGGAATATCTGGTCGATGAAAATGGCCGCCGTGTAGCCGCCTTTGGATATTGGGCGGGGTTCGCGGGCGCGGCATTGTCGCTGAAGGCGCTTATTGCACAACCCAACGTTATGGGGCCGATCCAAGGCTATCACAACAAAGACGCTTTGATTGCCGAATTGCAGCGTGAGATGACAGCAATTGATCTGCCCCGCGCCATCATTATCGGTGCCTTGGGGCGGGTCGGGACAGGCGCGCGCGATCTTTGCGCGGCACTTGGTATTCCAGTGACTGCTTGGGACATGGCAGAAACGGCCTCAGGCGGGCCATTCCCAGAAATTCTGGATCATGAAATGTTTCTCAACTGCATTCTCGCGGATCCTTCTGTGCCCGTATTTGTGCCGCAAAGCGCCAAAGAGGCCCCACGCGCATTGCGCGTCATTGGGGATATTGCTTGCGATCCAAGTTCCGATTTCTCGCCAATCAAGGTCTATGATCATGTCACCACATGGGGGGAACCTGCGTTGCGGGTGCATAATGCGCCACCATTAGATGTCATGGCGATTGACAATCTGCCCTCTCTGTTGCCGCTAGAAAGTTCGGAAGATTACGCCGCGCAGCTTTTGCCATCTTTGCACGGGTTGGAGGATTTGACCCAAGGCGTGTGGGGCCGCGCCAAGGCCCGCTTTGACCACCATATCGCACAAGTTTAAGGGAGTTTAGATCATGACAATTCATTGGTGTGGAACAGGTCTGTCCTCCATTCCAGGCCTGCGCCATCTGATTGAAACCGAAGGCGATGTGGTCGTGTGGAACCGCAGTGTCGACAAAGCTAAGGCCGCTGTGGGGGATATCGCAAAAGACATACGCGCGTTTGATATGGCAGCCCTCACCGAAGTCACGGAAAAGGGCGATGTGGTAATCTCAATGCTGCCTGCCGATATGCATGTGCCGCTGGCCACAATGGCGATTGCGGCAGGGGCACATTTTGTCTCCTCCTCCTATATCGCACCTGAGATGCGCGCATTGGATGAGGCGGCACGTAAGGCTGGGGTTTGCGTCGTCAATGAAGTGGGCCTTGACCCGGGCATCGACCATTTGATGGCCCATGCCCTCATGCATGACTATCGCAACAGTGCTGCTTTTGACCCGCAAAATGCGCATGATTTCATCTCTTACTGCGGCGGGATTCCCAAAATCCCGAACCCGTTTCGCTACAAATTCAGCTGGTCGCCGCTTGGCGTTCTCAAAGCACTGCGGTCGCCTTCGCGTTCCATTGCCGATGGCAAAGAATTAAACGTCTCGCGACCTTGGGATGCGATTTCGCACTACACCGCACCCCTTGAAACGCCAGAGGAATTTGAGGTCTATCCAAACCGCGATAGCCTGCCTTTCATGGCCGAATACGGGTTTGAAGCCGATTGGAATGTGCAGCGCTTTGTGCGCGGCACTTTGCGACTTGATGGGTGGTCTAAGGCATGGGCGCCCGTGTTCCGCGAAATCGAAACCCTCGAGGGGGCGGCGGGCGATGCGCGACTGCGCGAGATGTCTGACCAATTCTGGCGCGAAAATTCCTATGAGGCAGATGAGCCAGACCGCGTTGTTTTATGCGTCTCTCTCAAGGCGGAGGTCGCGGGGACTGCGCGGTGGCACAAAACCTATGTAATGGATGCATGGGGCGATGCGCGCGGCACAGCGATGGCGCGGCTTGTCTCAACCCCTGTCGCATTAGCCGTCAAAGCGGCAATCACAGGGGCCATGCCTGCGGGCGTGTCCGCTACGCCGCATGATATCGGGCTTGTCCGCGACTGGATGGAGGTTGTGGGAACCCTTGCCCAAAGCCTGTCTGTGGTCGACCATCTCGCCTAGAAAATGCGGTAGTAGAGCCAATCGGGGAAGAACTGACTGACCCTGAAAAACGCCCCAAAGCCCCATGGAAAACTGCAACTGAATTTCTTGCGCCGCATATGGCGCAAGAAAATATCTGCCGCAGGGGCGGGGTCCATGATGAACGGCATGGCAAAATTGTTCTTATCGGTCAGCCTTGTGCGGATGAAACCAGGGTTGACCAGTTGCACCGCGACATTGCTGCGCCGCATATCCACACGCAGGGATTCCGCCATATACATCACCGCTGCCTTCGATGCGCCATAGCCCGTGGCCGAAGGGAGGCCACGAAAGCCCGACAGACTGCCCGTGATGACGATATGACCTGCATCCTTTGCCACGAATTGCGGCACGACATGGCCCAAGACGCGCGCCGCACCCATGACATTGATATCCATCATCGCCAAGACTTGGTCACTATCCCAAGCGCTGGCATGCATCGGCCAATAAACGCCTGCAAGATAGACTATCCCATCTATGTCGCCGACATCCCTAGCGGCTTTGGCCACGCTTTTCGCATCACTGACATCCATGGGCACAACCCGAGATGGGCCGTTTAGGCGTGTCGCAACCTCGTTAAGCCGCGCCTCAGATCGGGCGGATAAGATCACCTCCGCGCCTGCGCCAGATAATTTTTCAGCCAAGGCTGCACCCAACCCTTCGGATGCGCCGACAAGCCAATATGTCTTTCCTGCAAAATCTCGCATAAAATCCCCATCTCTCTCGCGAAATCAACTTAGCGCGCGCGTTCTTGTGGCAAAGGTGTGATGCTCAGAATCGTGATCGCAAGCAGCTTGAGCGCGCAAGGAACCGCCGCATAGAGCAGCACCAAGCGCGACAATGCCGCTTCGGGATTGGTCACGCCCGCCTCAAACCCTGCGGTCTCCAACAGGGGCAATAGGGTGACGGCGGCGAAGGCCAAGGTGAATTTGGTCGCGAAGGACCACAATCCGAAGGCTGCGCCCGCCTCGGGTGCGATTTTGGACAAATGACGCGAGAAAATGGCAGGCAGGATCGTCAAATCTGCCCCAAGCGCCATCCCCGAAGCCAAACAGATCAAAGCAAAAGCGACCACATCGCCCGCCCCCAAAGCGAGGGTGAAGGCGAAGGCCAAAATCGACAAGGCCATGCCAAACAACAATACAGGCTTGGCCCCGAAGCGCGTGGCGGCCCGTGTCCAAAATGGCGCGGACAAGGCGGCAGCGAGGAAGAACAACAACAAAAGCGGCCCCTCCCATCCAAGGGCCTGCAACACCCCTTCAACGTAGAAAAGGAAAAGGGTGGAGGTCACCGCGACTGGGGCGGCATTGATCAAAGCAATGCCCAACAAACGCCGCGCCGTCTGATCGCGCAAGATTGTGCCAAAGGCGGTTGGCGGTGTCGCCGCCCCCTGCCCCCAGTCAGGGCGCATCAACATATATGCAAGGGCGCAAAGACCCACAAAGCCAATCGCAAAACCCGTAAACGGGTTGGGCAAGAAGCTTGCCAATGCAATCGGGGCAACTGACGCCAAGCATACCCCCAACAACCCCCCAGTTTCGCGCCATGTGGCAAGGCGCAAATGACCATCTTTTCCAAGCCGCTCGGCGGTTTGCACACCCTCGGCGTAAAAGCAGATCGTGAGGAAGGAGAAAGACGAGAACAATCCGATTAAGGTCAGCGCAAACCACCACATAGGGGCAATCGGGGGCGCAATGGCAAAGAGGCCATACATGGAGGCGGCAAGGATCGTCACAGCGCCGGCCACCATGCCCCCCCGATAGGCGCGGGTGGTGCGTGCCAACCATCCCAAAGCGGGGTCTTGCACCACATCAAATAACCGCAAGCCGAAAAGGATGCCCCCCAGCGCCGCAAGGCCCAAGCCATATTCATCGACATAGAATTTCGGAGCATGGATATAAATGGGCAGGCCCGCGCTCGACAGCATGGCGGCAAAAACTGCGTAGCCCGCCAAGGGCGCGCTGCGCTTAACCATCAAGACACCTCGCGTTCGGGCGGCTCAGGGCGCGGACGATAGGGCGCGCCCTTGATCCATAATTTCAGCGCCTGCCAATGGATCAGGCCCAAAACCCTGCGCGACCCAAAAGGCCGCCGCCATAAGGCGCACAAGATATCGCCATTTCGCAACGGACGCCGCGCGCCGGTCAGCGTGGCATAAAGCCCCTCATTCCCCGTGGCATAATCAATGAAAATCCCCACCCGATCCGCACGAATATCAAAGCGGAATTCATAACCGCCCTCAATTTCTTGGAAGGGCGAGACGTGGAAGATCTTTTTCGCCCGCAAAATATCGTGACGGGTGATTTCCTCGAGATCTTCGCGATGGCAAAGATAGGAATGCCGATCACCGAAAGTATTAGACACTTCGGCAATGACAACGCGCAAGCGCGCTTGGGTATCATAGGCCAACCAAAAACTGACAGGGTTGAACACATGACCCAAGAGACGCGGCTGCGCCAAAAGCATCAGTTGCCCTTGGGTCTGCTCGGCCAATCCATGCGCAGCCAAAACAGCGCGCGCCCAACTGGCCCCCGCTCCGTTTTTGGGCGCACCGCCATGGTCAATATCCCGTAGGGCCGCAAGATTTCCCTTGTTGCGGCCAAACAATGCGGGGGCAATCAGATCATCCGCCTCTGCATCAAGCATCACGTAATCAATGGAATATCGAAACGCATTTTTCACAGCGCCCCTGCGGCCATGAAACGTTTCGCCTGCGATATAATCCACCGATGATGACACTGCTTTCTCCCGTCAGGCCGCCGCGACCAGGCGATCCCGTTCGGCCATGGCATTGACCACATCAATCGCACTGGCCAACCCGTCCTCGTGGAACCCATTTTTCATCCACGCCCCGCAGAACCAAGTGTTTCCGGTGCCATTCATGGCCCGCACTGTGCCTTGCGCAGCTAATGCGGCCAAATCATAAACGGGATGACGGAAGGTTGCTGTGTCATAGATCAAATCATCTGCAATTTCACCGCGGCTGTTCAATGTCACAAACAGCGGATCAGATTTTGGGATGGGTTGCAGGCGGTTCATCCAATAGGTCAGATCAATTGGGCCACCGCTATGGCCTGCGCGCTCGGTGTAATTCCAACTTGCCCATGTGACTTCGCGCAATGGCATCGCGCGGCGATCTGCGTGCAACACCATTTCATTGGGCTGATAGCGGACTGCGCCAAGGGCGGCTTGTTCTTGCGCGGTCGGATCCGCCAAAAGCGCCAAACTGTCATCAGAATGTGTTGCAAAGACCACCTCATCAAAGCGCTGCCATTGGCCATCGCGGCGGATCTCAACACCGCCCACCACGCGCTTGACCTTGTCCACGCCTGCATTGGTGACGATGGTCACCCCACGCTCGCTCAACGCGCGCTCAAGCCGCGTGACATATTCGATAGAACCGCCATGCACAGTCCACCATTGGTGTTGGCCTGACGCCTGCAGCAAGTTGTGGTTCTGGAAAAACCGCACAAGGGCCTGGGCGGGGAAATCCATGATCTCCTCTTTTGGGGTCGACCAAATCGCGCCAGAAATTGGGGTTAGATAGTAATCGCGAAACCACACGCCCATACCCAACTCATCCATGAACTCGCCCAAGGTTTGTGAGCTGTCATTGGCCAAACTGGCCGCCTGCGCGTTAAAGCGCATGATGTCGGCCAACATGCGCAGATATTGCGGCCGCATAAGGTTTTTGCGTTGCGCGAAGAGCGCCTTGAGCGAATGCAGGCCATATTCAATCGCCCCGCCCCCGATTGAGGCCGCAAAACTCATGTCACTCTCGATAACAGGAACCTGTAGCTCTTCGAACAGACGCACCAAATTAGGATAGTTGACGTAGTTGAATACGATGAACCCCGTATCAACAGGCTGATCGCGGTGGCGGCCTGCAACCACAGTGCGCGCATGCCCCCCAAGGCGATGCTCCGCTTCAAACAAGGTTACTTTGGCATTTGGCGCAAGGTAGTAAGCGGCCCCCATCCCTGAGATCCCTCCCCCGATGACGGCCACAGTGCGAGGGAGGGCGGGAGGTGTTTCAAATGGCACGGATGTTTTCCTTGTTAGTGTTCTTTCTCTGTCTAGCCAAGTTTACGCCCCCTGTCGCGCCTTGGATTAAAAATTGCCTCAATTTTTTCTAAGCGTGCGTCAAAGTTCGAAGGGCGGACGGCCCTCACGATAATTTTTTGATCCAACCCTGTAACCTGCGCGTAACCGTGTTATGCTCGACCTTGATGTTCATAATTTGACGGCAGGTAACCCTCGCGATGCACATTGCGCGCAAGGTCGGCTTGAGTCAGCCCCCGCTGATGCGGAACCGCTGATGTCAAAACCGCTGACCCCTCCCCCCCTTAAGGCGCAGTCCTGCGAATGGATCGCCGAAGTGATGGCGATTGCGCAAGATCGTGATCAAGCGGCTTTCGCTGCTTTGTTTCGGCATTTCGCCCCACGCGTGAAAGCCTTTTTGATCAAGTCAGGCGCGGATGAGGCGCTGGCGGAAGAATGTATGCAGGATGTGATGGCCACTTTGTGGCGCAAAGCACATCTGTTTGATCCCGCACGGGCCTCAGTCGCGACATGGATTTTCACCATCGCGCGGAACCGCAAGATTGACCTGTTGCGCAAATATGCACGACCAGAGCCAGAAGATTTACCATGGGGGCCAGAGGCAGAACCCGACCAAGAAGATGTTCTTGCCCTCCAACAAGAGAGCCGCAAACTGGCCGAAGCCCTTAAAAGACTATCTCAGAAACAAAGGGTTTTGATCGAAAAAGCCTATTTTGGGGATCTCAGCCATGGCGAGATTGCAACAGAAACAGGCCTGCCCCTTGGCACGATCAAATCGAGAATTAGGTTGGCGCTAGAGAGATTGCGTCATAACATGAGCCAAGCGACCAAATGACCGAAGTAAAACATCATATCAGTGACGACTTTTTGATCGGCTACGCAGCAGGCAGTTTGCCTGCGGCTTTCGATCTTGTTGTCGCCACTCATGTCTCGCTCAGTGATGACGCCCGCGCAAGGCTGCATGCCTTTGACGCGGTTGGCGGCTGTATCCTAGACGAGATGGACGAGGCCCCCCTTGCACAGGACAGCCTTTCCAAAACCTTGAGCCTTATCAATGAAAACGCCGCATCAGAAGCGGCCAGCCCGCAAAATCAAACTCGGCCAGAAGATGGCATTTTCCCTGCCCCGCTGCGCGATATGATTGGGTGCGATTTGGCAGATGTGAAATGGCGCCCGATTGGGATGGGCTGCAAGCAAGCGATTATCAGCGAAGGCAAGGACGCCACCGCGCGGCTTTTGTTCATTCCAGCGGGCCAAGCGATGCCCCGCCACACACATCGCGGAACCGAAATGACCTTGGTGCTTCAAGGGGCCTATCGTGATGAAACCGACCGTTTCGGGCGTGGTGACATCGAAATTGGCGATGAAACCATGAACCACACCCCCGTGGCTGAGGCGGGCGAAGATTGCATCTGTCTGATTGCCACCGATGCGCGCCTGAAATTTGAAGGCCTCTTGCCGCGTATCGCGCAAACATTCCTGCGCATCTGATCAACTGGCCGCTTTCCATTCACGCCCTGCTTGGCTAGGCAGGGGCGTGAACAGGCGAAAGGGCGCTCTCATGTCCAACAAAGTCGTGCTTATGGGTGTAAAAGGCGGGCCTGCAATTCGCCCCAATGGCCCAATGCCCACCTCTAGCTTAATTGAGATTGCAGGGCGCAGCTGCGTTGTGGATTGCGGACTTGGCGTGTCCAAGGGGCTTGTGCAGACAGGGCTTTCGCTCAAATCGCTTGATCTGATTTTCATTACCCATCTTCATTCAGACCATATTTTGGAATTGGGTGGATTGATCCACACCGCTTGGACATCTGGCCTTGCCACCCCTGTCCATGTTTACGGCCCCAAAGGCATTGGCGCAGTATGGGAAGGGTTCCTTTCGTCCCTCGCCTTCGATATTGACCTACGCATTGATGATGAGGGCCGCCCCGATTTGCGTGGGTTGGTGACGATCACCGAATATGATGAGGGCATCGTGGCAAATCTGCCAAATGGCCTAGTGGTGCGCGCGTTGCGGGTTGATCACCCCCCCATTCTTGATTGCTTTGCGCTACGCTTTGACAGCCCTGACTGGTCGGTCTGTTTTTCGGCCGATACAGCATATTTCCCGCCTTTGGCCGATTTCGCCCGTGGATGTGATCTCTTGATCCACGAAGCCATGCTTGAGGCGGGGGTGGATCGCTTGGTCGCCCGCACCACGGGCGATGGGGCAAAACTCAAAGCGCATATTGTGCGCGCTCATTCAGAGGCCCGTGATGCTGCAAAAATTGCACAAACTGCTGGCGTGCCGCGTCTGGCCCTGCACCACCTTGTGCCCGCAGATGACCCCGAGATCACAGCCGATCACTGGCGCGCGGCCTGTGCAGATGCGTTCTCAGGCGAAATCATCATCGGTTACGATGGATGTGTGATAGAGGGGCCAAACTCATGAGCAAAAAGCGCAAATTCGGGCCAGATCGTGCCGAGCTTTGGTTTCGCCTCTGCTTTTCCTTGGTGGGTGTGGCCGCGCTTGGCGGTGCTGTCGCTTATCGTGGCCTGCCATCTGGCCCCGCAATGGCGGAGATTGGCATCATCGCGGGTGGGTTTTTCATTGGCAGCGCGATTTGGTCAGCATGGCGTTTGATCACGCGCGATCATCCCTAAGCCTCCGATGACCGAATTCGTCTACAGCCCCCCAAACACGCCTCTTGAATTGATCCATGAGGATCATGAACTGCTGGTCGTCAATAAGCCCGCAGGTCTTTTATCTGTTCCAGGCAAGGGGGATCATCTGAAGGATTGCCTGATCAGCCGCCTGCAAGCCGCCTTTCCTGAGGCCCTATTGGTGCATCGGCTGGATATGGATACCTCTGGCGTGATTGTCTTCGCGCGCACCCCCGCCGCGCAGCGCCATTTGGGGCTGCAATTCGAAAAGCGGATGATGAAGAAATCCTACCTCGCCTTGGTCTGGGGACAAGTTGACGGTAAAGAGGGCGTGATTGATCTGCCCCTGATTGTGGATTGGCCAAACCGCCCCTTGCAAAAAGTCTGCCACGAGACGGGCCGCGCGGCGGTGACGGAATGGAAGGTCTTGCGTCATGACGAGATAAGCACAAGGATGCGGCTGTTCCCCCAAACGGGCCGCTCGCACCAATTGCGTGTCCATTTGCGTGAATTGGGACATCCAATTTTGGGCGATCCGTTCTATGCTACAGGGCCTGCACGCGACTTTCCGCGTCTCATGTTGCACGCAGAGACCCTGCGTCTGCGCCACCCTGATGGCGGGCGCGGCATGACCTTTCGTGCGAAAAACCCGTTCTAGGAACTGCGGCGCTTTGTCATGCCAAAATTAGAATGATTCTAAAAATTGGGCCTGTAAGGCGCGAGGTAGCTTTCCTATATCGAGGGGGTAACGGCAAAAAAAGGAACCTCCCCCATGGGCTTACGTATCAATGACATTGTCCCCAATCTTGAACTGACCACCGATCACGGCACCTTTAAATTCCATGATTGGATTGGCGATCAATGGGCCATTTTATTCTCTCACCCCAAAGATTTCACACCCGTCTGCACCACGGAATTCGGCGCAGTCTCGCAGCTTGGCGCAGAATGGACCAAGCGCGGCACCAAAGTTATTGGCCTTTCCGTGGACAGCGTGGAAGAGCATGGCAAATGGAAATCAGACATTGAAAGCTTTGCTTCCGCCAAGGCCGAATTTCCAATCATTGCAGACCTTGATCTGACCGTGTCCAAAGCCTTTGATATGCTGCCAGCCGAGGCCTACCTGCCCGATGGTCGCACCGCCGCAGATAGTGCAAGCGTGCGCTCGGTCTTCATCATTTCGCCTGACAAGAAGGTGCAATTGATCATGACCTACCCCATGTCGGTTGGGCGCAATTTTGCCGAAGTTTTGCGCGCTCTGGATGCGTTGCAAGCCACCTTCGGGCAGCCAATTGCAACACCTGCAAATTGGCAACATGGCCAAGATGTGATTGTGGCGCTCTCGCTCAATGACGATCAAGCGCGTGAAAAGTTTGGCGAGATTGATGTGAAATTGCCTTACCTGCGCACCACGAAACAGCCAAGCTAATCAAAAAAGCCCCCGACACTCGGGGGCTTTTTATTTTACGCGGCAGTGCCGTTGCCTGTGATGGCGTAATTCGGTCTATGCAGATGCACGACCGTGCCAATCGGCAATTTTTCATAAAGCTCTATGACATGCGCGTTGACCATACGCACGCAACCCGATGACGCGCTGGTGCCAATTGACCAAGGCTGTGGCGTGCCATGAATGCGCAAATAGGTGTCGCGATCCCCGTCATAAAGATAAAGCGCGCGCGCACCCAATGGGTTTTCTGGCCCACCTGGGACACCGCTTGCAAATTCTGCGTAAAGGTCTGGTTCGCGCGCAATCATCGCGGCTGTCGGTTGCCAACTGGGCCATTCAACCTTGCGGCGGATCGTATATTGCCCAGGCGCTTGCAGGCCCGAACGGCCAACAGCCACGCCGTAGCGCATCGCGGTGCCATCATCGAGAATGTGGTATAGATATTTTGCAATCGGGTCGACATGCACATGACCGGGCACCATGCCAGCCTTATGCACAATCCGTGTCGGCATCAGCCGGGGATGTAACCCCCACGGGTTTGGGCCTTGTGGTTCGGGGCGCTCAATCGTCTCGTCAAAGCCTACGGCATCTTGTGCCACGGCTGGGGTCGCAAGAAAAGCGGCGCTGCCTGCAAGAAACTGTCTGCGATCCATAGCAAAATCCATCGTTATGGGGCCAATTCATTGGCCGAAATATGCCGCAACTGCCCCTAGTGACACAAGAACATCACGCATTGGGGCGGTTAACATTTGCGTCAGTGACGCCTTGGTAAAAACCCCCGCAACCAAGGCTGCGGGGGTTTTCTTAGTCTCAGGCGGGGCTTACTCCGCTGATGCTTCTTCTTCGCTGCGTTCTTCGCCAGTCTCTTGGTCAACCATTTTCATGGCCAAACGCACTTTGCCGCGGTCGTCAAAGCCCAAAAGCTTCACCCAGACCTCTTGGCCCTCCTGAAGAACATCGCTTGGATGGGTCAGACGGCGGTTTTCGATCTGGCTGACATGAACGAGGCCATCGCGCTTGCCGAAGAAATTCACGAAAGCACCGAAATCAACAATTTTGACAACTTTGCCTTTGTAAACCTTGCCTTCTTCAGGCTCAGCCACGATGGAATAGATCATATCATAGGCCGCTTTGATGGCGTCTTGGTTCGCACTTGCGATCTTGATGATGCCATCATCATTGATATCAACCTTGGCGCCCGAGGTTTCCACGATCTCGCGGATCACTTTACCGCCAGACCCGATCACTTCGCGAATCTTGTCGGTTGGGATTTGCATGGTCTCAATGCGTGGGGCATGTGCCGAGAACGCATTGGCCGAAGACAATGCCTTGGCCATTTCGCCAAGGATATGCATTCGCCCTGCTTTCGCCTGCGCGAGCGCCTTTTTCATGATTTCAGGGGTGATCCCCGCAACCTTGATGTCCATCTGCAGCGAGGTGATCCCCGCTTCAGTGCCTGCCACTTTGAAATCCATGTCGCCAAGGTGATCTTCATCACCAAGGATATCGGTCAAAACAGCATAGGAGCCATCTTCTTCCAAAACCAGACCCATGGCCACACCCGCAACAGGGGCTTTCAGCGGCACGCCTGCATCCATCATCGACAGGGAACCACCACAAACCGAAGCCATTGAGGAAGACCCGTTCGACTCCGTGATCTCAGAGACCACGCGGATCGTGTAAGGGAAATCAGTTGGCGCTGGCAGAACCGCCTGCAACGCACGCCAAGCCAACTTACCATGGCCGATTTCACGGCGACCTGGTGAGCCAACACGCCCAACCTCGCCCACAGAATAGGGGGGGAAGTTGTAATGCAGCAGGAAGTTTTCTTTAAAATTGCCATGCAGCGCATCGATGAATTGCTCATCATCGCCTGTACCAAGCGTGGTCACAACCAAGGCCTGAGTTTCACCACGGGTGAACAGCGCCGAGCCATGCGTGCGGGGCAGAAGACCCGTTTCGCTGACAATCGAACGAACCGCATCCAAGGCACGGCCATCAATCCGCTTGCCGTCTTTCACAACCGAACCACGCAGAACCGAAGATTCCAGCTTCTTCAGTGCCGAACCAAGGTTTTCATCTGCCAATTCGTCTTCGGAAAGCTGCCCTTTGATCGCTTCTTTTGCGGCGGATACAGCGGCAACGCGGTCTTGTTTATCAAGGATCGCATAGGCGTCACGCATCTGCGCTTCACCCAAGGATTTCACCTTTTCATACAGCGCGCTGTAATCGGGTGGGGTGAAATCAAACGGCTCATTCGCCGCAACTTCTGCCAGATCAATGATCAGATCAAGCACGGGCTGCATTTGCTCATGGGCAAATGTGACCGCGCCGAGCATTTCATCCTCGGTCAGCTCATAGGCCTCGGATTCAACCATCATCACGGCGTCTTTGGTGCCCGCCACAACCAGATCCAAACGCTGGTCGGGGTTGTTGCGCAGACCCTGCATATCGTCAACGGCCGGGTTCAGGATGTATTCCCCATCCTCAAAGCCAACGCGGCAGCCTGCAATCGGCCCCATGAAAGGCACGCCCGAAATGGTCAGCGCTGCAGAAGCGGCGATCATCGCAACGATGTCGGGATCATTCACCAAATCATGGCTGAGAACCGTACACATCACGAGAACTTCGTGCTTGAAGCCCGAAACGAACAAAGGGCGAATGGGTCGGTCGATCAATCGCGCGGTCAGCGTCTCTTTTTCGGTAGGACGCGCTTCGCGCTTGAAAAAGCCACCAGGCACCTTGCCTGCGGCGTAGTATTTCTCTTGGTAATGCACAGTCAGCGGAAAGAAATCCTGACCTGGCTTAGCTTCTTTGGCGAAGGTCACATTTGCCATAACGCTGGTTTCCCCAAGCGTTGCGATCACTGTGCCATCTGCCTGACGGGCAACCTTGCCCGTTTCTAGGGTGAGGGTTTCCTCGCCCCATTGAATCGATTTTTTCACTTCGTTGAACATCATCATTTCCTGTGTGGAAGCACTCCCAAGCCTTCTCGGGTCTTCCGTTTCATTGGCGGCCCCATTGCCGCCGACCCCCTTCATCATCCCATGCGCCGGGGTCGTTGCGTCACGTCTCAGATGCGCGCCACATAGCGCAGATTGTGCGATATGAAAAGCATAGACAGAAATCGCGCCTGAAATATCCAATGACCAAATGAAAAACGCCCGCTGACGGGATCAGCGGGCGCTTCAAACTGATAAAGGCAAAGATTAGCGGCGGATGCCCAAACGCTCGAGGAGCGACTGGTAACGCGCTTCGTCTTTCCCACGCACATAATCCAGCAACTTACGGCGCTGAGCAACAAGCTTAAGCAAGCCACGGCGCGAATGGTTGTCTTTGGCGTGAGTTTTAAAATGCTCAGTCAGCGTAGTAATGCGCGATGTCAGGATCGCGATCTGCACCTCGGGGGAACCAGTGTCGCCCTTTTTGGTGGCAAATTCTTTGACCAAACGGTTCTTTTCTTCAGCAGTAATCGACATCGGGCTCTCCTTTACGTTAGAGGGTTGCAGCACAGGCCGGGATGTCGTCCAGCAAGGCCATTTCCCCACGGCGCTAGCACCGTGGATTGCGGCCACATAGGGGGGAATCGCGAAAATGAAAAGGCTTTTTTGATCTGTGCCGCACAGGTCTGTTAACCTTGAGCGCAAATTTTTATCCAAACCTCGGCGATTTATGGCATCTTTCAGCCTCGCCATGCGCCGTTCATCGGCGCTTGGCATCACGCATCTGCTGCTGCCATAGCATCAGATTTTGCCATTAGGGCAAGGTTCGCGTCACTTCACGCAAATCCGGTGATCGTTTGAGGGTATCGCATAATGTGCGGGAGTGGGTGATGCTTGCGCTTACGGGTTTGATCAGTTTGATCGCAGCGGGCTATGCCGCTGCAGGTATGTTTGATCTTCAATTGGATGAGTCAGAAGACGGGCCTAAATCCCGACAATATCCATCTGCGCGCAATTGCAGGCACGTCCTAAAGAAAATGCGCCCGTAAGGCGGCCAAAACCGCCTCGGGCTGTTCTTCGGGCATGAAATGGCCTGTATTGGCCACGGCCTGCCCCGTCACGTTTTCCGCCCATGCCCGCCAGATCCCCAAAGGATCACCCGTGCGCGCGGGAAAGCCTGCCTCAGCCCAGAGAAAGCAGAGGGGCGCCGTGATCATCCGACCCGCCGCCCGATCTTCTGCATCCAATCCGCGATCAAAAAATGCGCCCGCGCGGTAATCGTTGCACATTGCTGCAATGCGCGCAGGATCAGCCGCTTGGGCGCGATAGGCGGCCAAAGCCGCGTCAGAAAAGGCGCTTAGATCTTTGGCATATGTCCATGAGGCCAATGTCCAATCCATATAGGCCGGCCCATCTGTCGCGATCATCCGCTCGGGCAAAGGGGCGGGCTGCGCAAGGAACGTCCAGTGATAGGCCTTCATCGCCAATTCCGCATCCCATGCCGCCCAAAAATCAACGGTCGGAACGATTTCCAAAATCGCCAAACGCTCAAGCCTATCAGGATGATCCAAAGCAAAGCGATAGGCCACGCGTGCGCCGCGATCATGCCCCGCAATATGGGCCTTTTCGATGCCGAAATGATCCATCACTCCCGCCACATCCAAGGCCATCTCACGCTTGGAGTACATGCGATGTTCTTCATCGGCGGCGACAACTTCACTCTCACCATAGCCGCGCAAATCAGGGATGATCACATGAAAATCGCGGGCCAAATCGGGCGCGACTTTTGACCAGCACATATGGTTTTGAGGATAGCCATGCAGCAAAATCAAGGGCGCACCATGACCGCCGTGATGCACTGAAAGCGTGATCCCGTTGGTTTTGATTTGTTCTTTCACAAAACCTGAAGTCGCGCTGTCCATCGGTGCCTCCAAGATCAATTCCACAAAATTGGCGTGGTCGAATAGGGAATATAGAGCGGGTGTTTGGGATGACCTTCCTTCGACAATCCCAAATGGTAAAGCGGTTTTTCAACTTGGCGCAGCAATGCCGCCACCTGCGCCCCCCGCCCCAAAAACGCACCATGCGCCCCCCACGCACAGATGATCTGATGCGCCGCAGTTGCACATCCTAAAATGGCATCATCATTGGCAGGCCCAATCGGATCAGCGGCGGCACGCATCGCGCGGGGGTCTGTGTCGCGCCATGCGAAAATATTCACCACTGTGAAGCTGCCAAACCCAAGCGCGCGCGCACGCCGTTCGCAGCGCTCGACTGTGGGGTCGTTTTGCGTCTCGGTCGCGGTGGAGGGGTTCAGCATCACAAACCCCACGCGCTGGCCTGCGCCTTCCCAAATGCGCGTGAGGCTATAGCGATAGGCCTCGCAATCGGAATAGACCGCCTCTGACGCGGCATCACCCTTTTGGAACGCGCGGCGGATCACAGGTTGAACACGCGGCTTGGATGCAGCTCGCCCCCCATATACCGCCCAATGGCAACAGGCCGCCCCTCAAAACTGGCCCATGCTTGATCACCATAATTGGGTGCAGCATCCATCACCTGCCCAGGGTTTCCAACCCGCAGGCGCTGCGCGCCTTCTGAGGTTGCGCGCAAATGTGGCAACCCGTCCAACGCATGTTCGAGTGGCAAGAGAGCCGCATCAAGCGCCGTGGTTTTTGCGGCCAATTCAACCTGTTCCAAGCTCACAGCATCGTCCAAGTCAAAAGGCCCCGACCACAGACGGCGCAACCACGCAACATGGCCGTAACAGCCCAATGCGGCACCCAAATCTCGCGCAATCGCGCGCACATAACCACCCTTGCCGCAGACCATCTCTAAGACCGCAGACCCAGGGTTTTTGCGCGAAACCAGATCAAGCGTCTCAACGTAAAGCGGTCGCGCGGATAGTTCCAAATCTTCGCCCGCCCGCGCCAAGGCATAGGCGCGCTGGCCATCTATTTTCACAGCTGAATATTGCGGCGGAATTTGCGTGATATGCCCCCGAAACGCGGCTAGGCTCGCACGAATATCGTCATCACTCGGCCTCAGGTCAGAGCGCGCGATCACCTCGCCCTCGACATCATCAGTATTGGTCGCAGTGCCAAAGGTGACTTCAAACTCATAGGCTTTGAGGGCATCGGTGATGTAAGGCACTGTCTTGGTTGCTTCGCCAAGCGCCACCGCCAAAAGACCTGTCGCCTCAGGATCAAGCGTGCCTGCATGGCCCGCTTTATTCGCATCCAACGCCCATTTCACTTTGTTCACCACAAAGTTGGAACTCACCCCCGCAGGTTTATCGACAATCAACCAGCCTGAGATGTCGCGTCCCCGTTTGCGCCGTGCCATGCGTGATCCTTCCAAAATCCAAGAGGGGTCGCGTTACTCTAGGCCTGTTTGCGCGTCAACCACAGCCCCTAAGATCGGCCCAAGGGGCAAACCGAAATCCGCGCGCCCCAATTGCGGCGCATAGAAGCGGGATACGTTTCCGTCCAAAAACAGCGCGTTGTTGATGGCGAAATGATCCCGAAACACGCGGGCAAATTGGTGGAATGTGACAGGCGCATCAGAAATCACTGCCACGACAGATGTCCCCTCCATCCGAACGCCAACGCCGTTGCGGATATATCGAGATGTGCTGTCGGGCAAGAAGGCGGGATGCAACCCACCATCAATCACCAACATCGGGCCAGATTGTGTCGCATATTCGCAAACGGGTGGCGCGGCTTCAAAGTTGCGCGCCTCAATCACCGCGGCCTTCCCTGCATTTAGGCAGAACACGCCATTTGGCAGAAGGCCAAAATTACCTGGCCCATCAGATGTGATGATCCGCATCTCCTCTTGGCCTTGCTCAACATAAAGACCGACAGGTCGGCGATCAGGGTGATACATCCCGCCATTCATCGCAAAGGCCAAAACCTGATTTTCAGGTAAGCTGTCTGCCACATTGAGAAAGGAACCAAAAATCTCGCCCGCACCATCGCGTAGAAAGAGCCGCATCTGAGCGCGGGTCAGATCAATTTCACAAGCGGTGAAGGGCGTTTCCTCAAAGCGAAAATCCGCGCAAGATACAGGCGCCTGATCCGCCCATAGGACTGCAGGCCCGCCTCCGCCCAGCGCACATAAGGCGCCCAAAAGCAGTGATTTAACCTTCCCCGTCATCGCGATCTGGGGCCTCGACATCGCGGCGCACTTTTTCATCGGCAAGCATACGGCGCGTCTCGTCCATGCGATCAAAGGTTTCATCAATCAAAAACCGCAGGTCAGGTGCATATTTCAGCGTCATCTCACGACTGATGGCGCGGCGTAATTCGCCCGTGTTGCGCCGCAGCGCTGTCAGGGCTTCCTCGCGCTGACCACCGCCCAACGGCATCACGTAAACATGCGCCACTTTGAGGTCTGGGGTCGCGCGCACTTCGCCCACTGTGATTGACAGGCGATTAAGCTCTGCATCATGCACTTCGCCGCGGTTCAGCACATCGGACAGAGTGCGGCGGATCAATTCGCCCACGCGCAACTGGCGCTGTGACGGGCCTGGCCCATCATGGAACTTGTTCTTTGCCATCCGCACTCTCCTAAGTCTTTCTCGCATCTAGGCGATCATGGCCCGTCTCGCAAGCGCGGGCTTTCCGATTTGCATCGCTTGGGGTAGAGGGAATGGAACACAGGAGGATGGCATGAGCGAGTCAATCGGGATCATCATTACAGGCGCATCAGGCCGCATGGGGCGGATGTTGATCGAAACCGTAGAGGCCAACCCCGCCACCCATTTGGTCGGCGTCACCGAACGCGCAGGCCATGCATGGATCGGTCAGGATTTGGGCGCAGCGATGGGGCGCGGCGAGATGGGTGTGCCGGTCGTGGACGACCTTCTTGAAATTTTGCCCAAAGCCAAAGCGATCATCGACTTCACATCTCCTGAAGCCACGGTGGCGCATTCCGTTTTGGCGGCCCAAGCCCGAGTGGCCCATGTCATTGGGACAACGGGCATGGATGATGCAGCGCTTGCAAAACTCAAAGCCGCCGCCCGCCATGCCACTATCGTGCGCGCAGGCAATATGAGCCTTGGGGTCAACCTGCTTGTGCAGATCACCAAACAGGTGGCCGCTGCATTGGATGAGGATTTCGACATTGAAATCGTGGAGGCGCATCACAACCGCAAGGTTGATGCCCCTTCTGGCACGGCCATTATGCTCGGCGAAGCCGCCGCAGAGGGGCGCGGGGTTTCCCTAGCAGATGTCCGCGATGCAGGCCGTGACGGGATCACGGGCGCGCGGGAGGCGGGCGCAATCGGCTTTTCCGCCATTCGAGGCGGCGACATTGTTGGCGAGCATGATGTGATCTTTGCGGCCGCAGGGGAACGTCTTGTCCTGCGCCATATTGCAACGGATCGCGCCATTTTCGCGCGCGGCGCCCTCAAGGCCGCTATTTGGGCACAAGACCAAGGCCCAGGTGAATTTTCTATGCTGGATGTGCTTGGACTGTGATCTAAGCCGCTCTATCTTTCGTAACACAGCAGTATATGTTGGTTACGGAGCAGATTATGCTGAACAGATTGGCGCTCGGCTCAATGCTTGGTGTCTTGATTCTGGCGGATGCCGCAGCGGCAGAAGGCTTTACGCCCGTGACGGATCGCGCAAGGTTCGTTTCTTTGATCGAAGGGCGCGAGCTCACCCGTTTTGGCATTCGTTTAACCGTTGAGCCTGATGGCGACATCACGGGCCGCGCCTTTGGACGCCCTGTTACGGGGGATTGGGCGTGGCAAAATGGCTATTTCTGCCGCAATCTCAACTTTGGCGCAAAGCCATTAGACTATAATTGCCAATTGGTGGAAGAGCGGGAGGGAACCCTGCGATTTACGGCTGATGAGGGTGCGGGCATCTATGCTGACCTGACACTGCGCTAGGCGGCAGGGCCCGCGTCAAAAATCAATGGCGATGCCTTTTTTCTCCCAATCGCCATAGCGCACGGGTTCGGGGCCATCGCGCCCCCCAAGCTCCTTGGGCAATTTTACCGCTTCCGCCTCAGCGCGGCGGGCTTCCGCCTCAGCCAAAGCCCGCTGTGCAGCGGGGGGCAGGTCGCGCTTGTCCGTCTTAGTCTCACTCATAGCGGCCTCATAGCACAGCAAAAGGGCTGCGCGATTGATCTCTGTCTCCCCCGTGATATACGGCAGCGAAACCCAGAGACAAGGATAGAAAATGGCGCGGACACGCGAAGAGGGTCGCCAAGATACCCAAGGTTTAGGCCCCCGCAAGGCCGCATTGGCCATTTTGCGCGCGGTTTATCTTGACCGCCAGATGGTTGCTCATCTCGACCAACCGCGCGGTCTTGCCCCCGAGGATCGCGCCCGCGCCGAGCGTTTGGCGCAAGCGGTGCTGCGCCACACAGGCCGCATTGACACCTTGCTGTCAGCCTATCTCGAGCGCCGCCCACACCCATTGGCCCAAAATATTTTGCGTCTTGGGGTTGCGGAATTGTTGCTTGATGAAGCCGAAGCCTATGGCGTGGTCAACGCGGCTGTTGCCATCGCCAAACAAGGCCGCGCAACAGGCGGCGCGGCTGGTTTGATCAACGCTGTCCTGCGTAAGGTCGATCAAGAAGGGCGCGCAAGATGGGCGCAACTGGCCCCACAAACCTTGCCCGTTTGGTTGCGCAAAGCGGTTGGGGGAGCATGGGGCGAAACCGCAACCCGCGCGATTGAAGCCGCGCATGAGGCAGGTGCGCCAATTGACATCACCTTACGCGACCAAAGCACCCCCTTCGAGGCAGGTGAACCCTTGCCCACGGGCAGCATCCGATTGCCGCGCCAAACCCAAATATCCACGCTTGGCGGCTATGAGGCGGGTGCGTTTTGGGTGCAAGATGCCGCCGCCGCCCTTCCTGTGAAGCTCTTGGGCGATGTGTCAGGGCAACCTGTGCTTGATCTGTGCGCAGCACCTGGCGGCAAGACCATGCAGCTTGCAGCAGCAGGGGCGAAGGTCACCGCACTTGATTTGTCAAAACACCGTATGGGCCGCGTGCGCGTCAATCTGCGCCGCACGGGCCTGTCGGCGGATATGGTGACGGCTGATGCGTTAGAATTCGACAGCGGCCCTTGGCCTATCATCGTGCTTGATGCGCCCTGCTCGGCCACTGGCACCATAAGACGTCACCCTGACCTGCCCTTCGTTAAATCTGCCCGTGAAGTGGAAGCGCTGACGAAGCTGCAAATGCAAATGCTTGATCACGCTATATCGCTTTTAGACACAGGCGGGCGCATAGTGTTTTGCACCTGCTCGCTCTTGCCCAATGAGGGTGAAAACCAAATCAAAGCCGCGCTGAAACGACACGCTAATCTCGCCGTCTTGCCACTTGCTCCCAAGGCGCTCGGGGTTGATCCCGCATGGATCAGTGCCGAAGGCGGTCTGCGTATCTTACCGCATTACTGGCAAGATCGTGGCGGAATTGACGGATTTTACATGGCGCTTTTGCAAAAGCGGTGACAGCGCAGGTTCAAGCCGCTACACAAGACAGACCGCTTGGCCAGCTGCTTGAATTATACGCATAATGACATCACTCCCGCTCCCGATCAGGGGATCGCAATCGGTGCCTGCCCTATCCGTGTCGCAACCTCATCAGGCTGCGGGCCGTGTTCATTTGAGGCTCAGCATCGCGGATTTGCGCCCTTCGGTTTACTTTGACCCCGACCATCGAAATCCGCGCGCGACAAAACAGGTGGTTCTCTTTTCCACGCTGGCAGATTATGGGGGCGCCATCGGATGGTGTTTTCTGCGCGCCCAATAGCACGGGGGCATCATGCGACCCCGTGATTGATGCAAATGCCAAGGAAACCCCATGACCGATCTCGCCCCCCTCTCCCGCGCCCTGATCTCTGTTTCTGACAAGACAGGTCTGATTGAGTTTGCCACGGCCTTGGCCGCACGGGGGGTTGATCTTTTGTCGACAGGTGGCACAGCCAAAGCCCTGCGCGAGGCAGGTCTTGCGGTGCGTGATGTTTCCGAGGTTACAAAATTTCCTGAAATGATGGATGGCCGCGTCAAAACCCTGCACCCGATGGTGCATGGCGGCTTGCTAGCTTTGCGTGACAATCCTTATCACCAAGCCGCCATGGCCGAGCATAACATCGCGCCGATCGATCTATTGGTGGTCAATCTCTACCCGTTCGAGGCGACTGTCGCCAAAGGGGCAAGCTACGAAGACTGCGTTGAGAATATCGACATCGGCGGGCCCGCGATGATCCGCGCTGCCGCAAAGAACCACGGTTTTGTCAGCGTTGTGACCGATCCCGAAGATTATACTGCCCTTCTGGCCGAGTTGGATGCGCAAGGCGGCCAAACCACGCTGCGCTTCCGCCAAACTTTGGCGCAGACCGCCTATGCTCGCACCGCCGCCTATGATGCGGCTGTCTCAACTTGGATGGCAGATGCTTTGGGGGATCCCGCACCGCGCCGCCGTGCTGTGGCAGGGCGCTTGGTGCAGTCGTTGCGTTACGGCGAAAACCCACATCAAGCGGCGGCCTTTTATACTGATGGAACAGGCCGCGCGGGCGTTGCCACCGCGAAACAGCACCAAGGCAAAGAGCTGTCCTACAATAACATCAACGACACAGACGCAGCCTTTGAATTGGTCAGCGAGTTCTTGCCCGATGGCGGCCCTGCCTGTGCGATTATCAAACATGCCAATCCCTGTGGCGTTGCCCGCGGCGCAAGCCTGACCGAGGCCTATTTGCGGGCCTTTGACTGCGACCGCACATCGGCCTTTGGGGGGATTATCGCCTTCAACCAACCGCTTGATGGTGCGACCGCAGCGGAAATCACAAAGATCTTCACCGAGGTTGTCATTGCCCCCGGTGCAGATGAGGAAGCGCGCGCCATTTTCGCCGCAAAGAAAAATCTGCGCCTATTGACCACGGATGCGCTTGCAGACCCAAAAGCAGCCGCGATGACCATCCGCCAAGTTTCAGGCGGGTATCTGGTGCAAGATAAAGACAATGGCCAAATTGATCTGAGCGATTTGAAAGTCGTGACCAAACTCAAACCATCCGATGCGCAGCTCACTGATTTGCTGTTCGCATGGAAAGTGGCCAAGCACGTCAAATCGAACGCGATTGTCTATGTCAAAGACGGCGCCACTGTTGGCATCGGCGCAGGCCAGATGAGCCGTGTCGACAGTTCGCGCATTGCCGCGCGCAAGGCGCAGGATATGGCCGACATCCTTGGTCTTGCGCAAAGCCCTGCGATTGGTTCAGTTTTGGCCTCTGACGCTTTCTTCCCCTTCCCCGATGGTCTGCTTTCGGCTGCAGAGGCAGGGGCCAAGGCGGTCATCCAACCGGGCGGCTCCATGCGCGATGACGAGGTGATCGCTGCCGCCGATGAGGCAGGCCTTGCGATGGTCTTTACAGGAATGCGCCATTTCCGTCACTAAGGGGACCATGATGACCCGTCCAACACTTATTGCCGCACTGTTTTGGATCATCCTTGATCAGGCCAGCAAGTGGATCATGCTTTTGGTGCTTGATCTGGATCGTGTTGGTCAGGTGTTGGTCATGCCGCCCTATCTAAATTTCGTCATGGGTTGGAACCGCGGGATAAATTTTGGCCTCTTCGCCAACAGCCCTGACCTTCTGCGTTATGGTTTGATTGCTTTGGCGCTTGCGGTTTCCGCGTGGATGATCCTGCTGGGCAGCAGCAGCCAGAGCAAACTCAGCGCGATTGCGGCGGGCTCAGTGGCAGGTGGGGCTTTGGGAAATGCGTTTGACCGCCTCTATCACGGGGCGGTTGTGGATTTCCTGAACATGTCCTGCTGCGGGATCAATAACCCCTATACGTTTAATATCGCAGATATCGGTATATTTGCGGGTGTGTTCGGGTTGCTCTTGTTTTCGAATGACGAAAAGCCCAAGGTATGAGAGAAACCTTGGCATGACGTGGCGCTTTGTGCCATGGAGGATTTTATGAGCCGCAAACCGCATATTCTCCTGACCTTTTGCGCCCTGATGGGCCTTGCCGCCTGTTCACAAGGCGACCCATCTTTGATGAATTTGCGCGCCAATCAATCTGGCCCAGATGAATTTGGCATTTTGCCAACACGCCCCATTGAAATCCCAACGGATTTGGCGGCTCTGCCCGAACCAACACCTGGTGGCACAAACCGCACCGACCCAACCCCTGAAGCAGATGCAATTGCCGCGCTTGGCGGAAATGCCGCGCGCGGCGGTGGTGTGACCAACAGCCTTTTGGCCCACGCAACACGCTTTGGTATTGAAGAGGGCATCCGCGACCAATTGGCTGCGGAAGATTTGGCCTTCCGCCGTGACAATGATGGGCGGCTCTTGGAGCGGGTCTTTGGCGTAAATGTCTATTACCGCGCCTATCGCCCAATCTCCTTGGATCGTTATGCCGAGCTTGAGCGTCTGCGCCGTGCGGGCATTCGTACCCCCGCCGCCGCCCCCGAGCCGCAGCCGCAGTAAGCCCGCTTTGATCATCACTTTGTGACCGCGCCCTTGCGCGCGGCTGATTGAACCCTGTGCAGCGGCGGCCTATCTGTTTTTGCACATAGGCCAACCTAGGAGGAGTTATGCGCAGGATCATTGCGGCTTTAGTGGGGCTTGCATTGCTGCCAATCGGCACAGGCTACGCGCAAACCTCTGGCGATGTGACGAGCTTTACCTTGGACAATGGAATGGATGTGGTTGTGATTGAAGATCACCGCAGCCCCGCCGTTGTGCATATGGTCTGGTATCGCACCGGTGCGGCAGATGAACCTGAAGGCAAATCAGGCATCGCGCATTTCCTTGAACATTTGATGTTCAAAGAAACAGAAACCCGCGAAAGCGGAGAGTTTTCGCGCATTGTCGAAGAAAATGGCGGCGATGATAACGCGTTCACCTCTTGGGATTATACGGCCTATTTCCAACGCGTGGCCGCTGACCGCTTGCCTTTGATGATGGAGCTTGAGGCCGATCGCATGGCCAATCTGCGCCTCAACCCTGATGAGGTGGAGACCGAGCGCAGCGTGATATTAGAAGAACGCGCACAGCGCACAGATAGCAATCCAGGCGCGCTGTTTAACGAAGAATTCCGCCAATTGGCCTATCCAAGCCACCCTTACGGCATTCCGGTCATCGGGTGGCGCACGGAAATGGAGACGCTCAGCCGCGAAGATGCGTTGGCCTTTTACGAAACCTATTACGCCCCAAATAACGCGATCCTTGTTGTGGCAGGTGATGTGACCCCTGAGGAGGTGCGCAGACTGGCGCAAACCCATTACGGCGCGCTCGCTTCTGCAGAATTGCCCGCCCGCGCGCGGGTCGAAGATACCGCCCTTCCACAAGATCAACGGTTTGAATTTGCCGATGAACGGGTCGCGCAGCCTTATGTGATGCGCAGCTATCGCGCGCCAGAGCGCGACCATGGCGCGCAGGAAGACGCCGCAGCCCTCAGCCTGTTGGCTGAGATCTTGGGGGGTGCACCTTCTACCTCCGTCTTGGGGCGCGCCTTGCAATTCGACACACAGCGCTCGGTCTTTGCGACTGCCTATTACTCAGGCCTCAGCCTTGACGACACGCAATTCACCTTGATCAATATGCCAAGCGCGGGCGTCACCCTTGCAGAGGCGGAAGCCGATCTAGATGAAGTAATTGCAGGGTTTCTAGAGCGCGGGATTGATCCAAACCAGTTTGAAAGGATCAAATTTCTATATGAGGCCTCGGATATCTATGCGCGCGATAATGCTTCGGGGCTTGCGCGGCTTTACGGGATGGCCCTGACCTCAGGGCTTGAGGTGGAAGATGTCCAAAACTGGCCAGATGTGATTGCGGCCACCACGATGGACGATGTTATGGATGCGGCGCGGGCGCTGTTTGCAGATGCGCCACGCGTGACAGGCTATTTGACCCAAGCACAGGTGGCGGAGAATTGATCATGCCTTTCGTCAAACATATCTCTGCCGCACTTTTTGCTGTTATCTCCCTCGTCACACCGCTGCGCGCGGAAATTCAAATTCAGCCTGTCCTCAGCCCCAATGGCCATAGCGCATGGTTGGTTGAAGATCATTCGATCCCCTTTGTGGCGCTTGATATTCGTTTTGAGGGCGGCACGAATTTGGATGAACCCGGCAAACGCGGGGCGACCTATATGATGACAGGCCTGCTTGAGGAAGGCGCAGGCGATCTCACGGCGCAGGGTTTTGCCGAGGCTGTGCAGGGCTTGGCCGCAGAATTTTCATTTTCATCCTATCGCGATACTGTGGCCATCAGCGCGCGCATGCTGACGGAAAATCGCGATGCGGCGGCTGCACTTTTGCACGAGGCGTTAAGCAATCCTCGCTTTGATGCCGATGCCGTTGAACGGGTGCGGGGGCAAATTCAGTCAATACTTGCAAGCCAAGCGCAAGACCCAAATGCAATTGCAGGCCAGACATTTAATGCCTTGGCCTTTGGCGACCACCCTTATGCATCTGCCGAAGAAGGCACCCCAGACAGCATTGCGTCCTTGACCCGCGATGATCTGATCATGGCCCATCGCAATGCTTTGGTCACATCACGGGTGTCCATTGGCGCATCGGGCGACATCACTGCCGAGGAATTGGGCGATCTCATTGACCGCCTTCTTGAGGGGCTGCCACAGACAGGGCCAGCTTTGCCGAGCATGGCAGGGTTTTCACCAAACACACGCCAAGCCGTGATTGACTATCCAAGCCCGCAATCCGTGATCCTTTTTGGGATGGAGGGGATTGCGATGGATGACCCCGATTTTTTCCCTGCCTTCGTGTTGAATGAAATCATTGGGGGAGGGTTCCGCGCGCGGCTGATGGAAGAACTGCGCGTGAAGCGTGGGTTGACCTATGGGGTTGGCACAAGCCTCTCGACAGCCGATTGGCAGCCCATGTGGCTTGGACAATTCTCCTCATCAAACGCCACCGTTGGCCAAGCATTAGAGCTGGTCGATCAAATCCTGCGCGATGTCGCGGAAAATGGCGTAACTGATGAGGAATTACTGCGCGCCAAACGCTATATGACGGGGGCCTATCCCCTTCGCTTTGACGGAAATGGATCCATTGCAGGGATCATGGCAGGGATGCAACAAAGCGGGATGCCGATTGACTATATCGCCAACCGCAATGCCTTCGTTGAGGCGGTCACATCTGAGGACATCGCCCGTGTCGCAAAACGGCTTTTGGATATTGATAAAATGCTGACCGTGGTTGTGGGGCAACCCGAAGGGCTGAACACCGCCCCCTGACGCGTTCCATTTCCGAATCGTGCAGGCGCGTGCTACTGATAGTGGCATGGGAAAGCCTGACCACAACATAAATGCCAATGAAGCCGTATCGCGCCCGGTGATCCGCCAGCTTGATGAAGCGGCAATCAACCGAATCGCGGCAGGCGAAGTCGTGGAGCGTCCCGCCTCCGCGGTCAAAGAATTGGTGGAAAACGCGATCGATGCAGGGGCACGGCGGATCACAGTAGAAATCGCACATGGCGGCAAAACCTTGATCCGCGTTAGTGATGATGGCTGCGGCATGGGGCCTGAAGATTTGCCCATGGCCCTCTCCCGCCATGCGACATCTAAGATTGACGGCTCAGACCTGTTGAATATTCAAAGTTTCGGCTTTCGTGGCGAGGCGCTGCCCAGTTTGGGCGCGGTTGGCCGCCTGACCATCACCAGCCGCGCAGCTGGTGAGGACGGTCATGAGATCTCTGTCTCGGGTGGACGGCAAGAGCGGATCAAACCCGCCTCCATGTCACTTGGCACGGTGGTAGAGTTGCGCGATCTGTTTTTCGCAACCCCCGCGCGACTGAAATTCCTCAAAACCGAACGCGCCGAAACCCAAGCAATCACCGATGTGATCAAACGCCTCGCCATGGCCGAGCCCAGCGTTGGGTTCCAATTGATTGATTGCAGCGATGGCCGCCGCACTCTGTTTTCCGTTGATCCCGAAACAGGGGATCTCTTTGATGCGCTTTCCAGTCGATTGGGCCAAGTAATGGGCCGCGATTTTGTGGATAACGCCCTTCAGATTGACGCATCGCGCGAGGAAATCCGCCTCATCGGTCTGGCAGCCCTGCCAACCTATTCTCGCGGCTCTGCCGTGGCCCAATATCTTTTCGTCAATGGTCGCCCAGTGCGCGACAAGCTTTTGATCGGGGCGCTGCGTGGGGCTTATGCCGATTTCCTAAGCCGCGATCGCCACCCTGCTGCGGCTCTCTTCATCGAATGCCCGCCCGAACGGGTGGATGTGAATGTGCATCCTGCAAAGGCGGAGGTGCGGTTCCGTGAAGCGGGTGTAGTGCGGGGGTTGATTGTCTCGAGTTTGCGCCATGCCTTGGCCGAGGCGGGCCATCGCGCATCAAGCACAGTGGCCGCAGAAACCTTGGGCGCCATGCGTCCCGAGGGTGGCGCGCCGCAGCAGCTCTATCAAGGTGGCTACTCGGCACCACAAACGCGGCCCAGCACCTATCGCAGCGCCTATGCGTTTCAAGCGCCTGAACAGGTTGGCCTCGCTGAAACAGCCCCCCAATTTGACGCCCCATCCCACCGCGTAGCAGATCCTGATCCTGCGCCCTCTTTTGCCGAAAAGAGCCATCCTTTGGGGGCGGCCGCGGCGCAACTGCATGAGAATTACATCATTGCTCAAACCGCCACGGGCCTTGTGATCGTGGATCAACACGCCGCCCATGAACGCTTGGTTTACGAGCGGCTGAAAAAACAGATGGCCACCAACGGCGTGGCGCGGCAGGCTTTGCTGATCCCCGATATTGTGACCCTTGGGCCTGATGCCGCCATTCTTTTGGATCACGCTTACAGTCTTGCACAATTTGGTCTGATGATTGAGCCCTTTGGCGAAGGCGCACTTGCCGTGCGCGAAACCCCTGCCATTCTGGGTGCGGTCAACAGCGAGGCACTGCTGCGCGATATTTTGGACGAGATTGCCGATATGGGCGAAAGCCAAATGGTGCAGGCACGGATTGAGGCGATCTTGTCACGCGTGGCCTGTCACGGATCCATCCGTTCGGGGCGCGCAATGCGCGTGGAAGAAATGAACGCGCTGTTGCGCGAAATGGAGGCCACCCCGCATTCCGGTCAATGCAATCATGGCCGCCCCACATATGTGGAACTTGCCTTGAGCGATATTGAAAAACTTTTTGGTCGCAGGTGAGTGATGCAACTTGATCTGTCCAATCCAATAATCCTTGGCGCACTCGTTGGAGGGGTGATCCTCATCGCCCTTTTTTGGGTGATCCTTGTAGGGGTGAAAGCGGCCAATCGATCGGCTGCAATGATGGAACCCTTGGCCCGCAACCTTGGCGGTCTTGAAGCACGGGTGCAATCTCTTTCCGATT
>Ga0255760_10000476_pt1 | contig 39898 bp, 43 predicted proteins | sample 071ome_25_FD_179960 | JGI IMG/M metagenome (GOLD analysis project Ga0255760, IMG submission 179960) | Coastal salt marsh microbial communities from the Groves Creek Marsh, Skidaway Island, Georgia - 071410BT metaG (version 2) | ecosystem: Environmental > Aquatic > Marine > Intertidal zone >...
GGACCGCGGCCCGCGCCCAGTCGCCACCGGGCGTGGCCTGATCCTCGAGATCGGGCATCGTGCCGGTGAATCCGCGGGACAGCATCGCCTGGTGAACCCGTTCACCTCGCTCGTATGACCGCACGAAGAGCGCCCCAGCGGACGAGGCGATCGGCTTCGCCTGCCACAGCCATCGAGGGTCGTGGCACCGAGCGGTCATCGAGGTGCGCATCCGGCCCAGTTGATCAACGAGCAGATCGAGATACCTCATCATGAACGCCATGATCGACACCAGCACCTTCGGCACTCGGAGCCGAGTGAGGGCCCGCAAGATCTCGGGCACCGACGTGGTGGCCGAGAGGATGATGCTCGCGGTCGCACCGATCGAGGCCTTGGCGGCGACGTTCCATGCTCCCCACAGACCGTCTCGGGAGAGCCCGATGCCGAGCACTTCGATCTCCTCTCCTCCGGCGACGAAGGGCACGAGTGCCGCGAAGGTCAGGAAGGGGATGATCACGGCGAGCCGAGCGAGAACGACGCGAGCCGGCAGGCCAGCGAGAACGACGATCGATAGGGCGACGGCGGCGTGAACACCGAACGCCCACATCTGCTCGCGCGGGGTGAGCGCCACACAGATCACGAAGGCGAAGGTCGAGACGACTTTCGTCTCCGGCGCCAGCCGGTGGACCGGTGAGTGGCCGTGGATGACCAGGTGGCCGACTCCGCGGCCGTCGAGGCCTCCCGCCATGCTCAGCTCGCCGCGATCCGGTCGCGGCCCTGGCGGGCGGCGCTGATCAGCCCGAGGCCAACCAGCAGGGTGATGAGCACACCGGAGACTCCCGCGACCGCGAGACTGAGCGTCTCATTACCGACACCCGATGTGGCGTAATCGGAGAAGATGCTTGAGTCGAGGGCGTGGTCGCGACCGGAGTCGATGAAGCCCTCGTCGATCGCCACCTTCTCGAGGCCGTCCGGATTGTCGACGGCGAACTGGCTGACGACGGCGGCGAACACCAGCGAGACAAAGAGCCCACCGAGCACGAAGGTCCGGCGCCCCACACGACGGCCACCGGCGAGTTGAGTGGCGTCGAGGTCGGAGGCGCCCGTGACGAGGTCGGGACGAGCCGCGAGGACGGCTCCGACAGCGAGAGCCGAGATGATCGCCTCACCGACACCGATCAAGACGTGCACACCGACCATTGCGCCGAACACAGTGTCGAACGGCACCTCGGCACTCGCGCCGAAGAGCCACTGCACCGAGAACGCGGCCGCCGACAGCACGACCGAGACGAGGGCGGCGATCGCGGTGGCGCCCATGACCCCGGCGGCGTTGCGGGGCATGAAGCGGCGCATCAGCCGGAAGACGGCCCAACCGCCGAAGGCGGTCACAGTGGCCATGTTGAGCACGTTGTAGCCGAGCGCTGTGAGCCCGCCGTCGGCGAAGAGAAGTGCCTGAACAACAACCACGACGGTGACCACGAGCGAGCCGACCCAGGGGCCGAGCAGGATCGCGGCCAGCGCTCCACCCATGAGGTGCCCGGTGGTTCCGGCGGCGACGGGGAAGTTGAACATCTGCGCCGCGAAGATGAAGGCGGCGGCGATGCCGGCGAGGGGAACCTGCCGATCGCCGAGTTCTCGGCCACTCACCCGAAGGGCGAGCGCGACGAACACCAGCGCGATGACTGCGGTGGCCAAGGCGACTGGGGCTTCGAGGAACCCGTCGGGGGCGTGCATCGCGATCATGGAGGTCTCCTTCCAGCCGTTTCGGCCTCGTGAAGCACCGTACTGAGACAGCCGGCCTCTTGCAAACCGTTCGCAATACATTCATCTGCTGTCTGCTCGCTCGACGGGAAGTTCTAGGGTCCGCTCCGTGGAACTTGAGGACATCCTCCGAGAGCGAGACTTTCGGCTCACTCGGCCCCGCCGAGTCGTGTGGGACGTGCTCTCCGAGAGTGAGCGTCACCTGAGCGCCGCGGAGATCGCCGAGGAGGTCCACCGCCGCGACCCGGGCATCAACGTCTCCTCGGTCTACCGAACACTCGCCCTACTCGCCGAACTCGACCTCGTCCGCGAGTCGCGCCTCACCGAGACCAGCACCTGGGAACCGGCTCACGCCGATGCCGTGATCCACTTGGTGTGCGAGAACTGCGGCGCGACCCGTCATCACGACGCCGCCCTCGTGGAGGACCTCCGCGCCGAGATCGCCCGCACCGCCGACTTCTCCCCCTCGGTCATCGACGTGAGGGTCTCGGGCACCTGCGCCAAGTGCCCGGCGGTGTCAGCCGCCCCCTGACCCGAACTCGGCCCACTCAGCCTCCGTCCAATGGGCCCGGAGTTCCGCGGTCACGAAATCGGAGGTCCATCGCACCATCTCGAACCAGGGCAGCTCCGCGCTCATCACCTCGGTGTAGGCCATTCCCGACAGCACCAGGGCGACGTCCTCGATGTGCAGTTCCACCTCCCGATCGGGCCCGTCGCCGGTCTCGAGTTCGACCGGGTCCCACCAACTGAGCAACCGTCCCTCAAGGTCGACGAGGCGCTCCGTGTCGACCGGCCAGCCAGAGGGAGCCGACACCCCGGTGATCGAATCGAAGACGATGCCGAGGATCTGCCAGAGCGACGAACCCGCCTCAGTCGACAGGGTGACGCGACGCGGCAGCGTCACGCCGCACCAAAGGCCGACGGGGCGAGCTCGCTCTCCCCATCTGCGATCCCGCGCACGATCCTCTCGGCCACGACCAAGGGGGAGAGTCCGGCCGGGAACGTCGGCGCCGAGCCGAAAACCGCCCGATCGGCAAGACCGGTCTCGGTGTGCGGAGGCCTGACATCGATGACGTTGATGCGTCGGGGTCGGAGCTCGCGGCGCACCACCGCGCAGGCGCTCGACAAGCCGGCCTTCGCCGCCGCGTAGGTGGAGGTGCCGGGAATCGGTGTGTCGACGATCGCGCCGGTGATGACCGCGATCGCTCCCCCGTCCTCCACCGCGGGAGCCACCTCACCGAGAAGAGCGAGCGGGGCGGCGAGGTCGACAGCGATCAGCTGGGCGATATCCGCTGCCCGCATCACGGTCGCTGGAGCGAAACCGACGACCCCTGACGCGATAACCACGATGTCGATGCCGTCAAGGGCACCGATCGTGTCGTCGATGAGACGCTCCCGCTCCGAGGAGACGGTGATATCGCATTCCACGTGCAGCGTCGCCCCGACACCGGCGAGTTCACGGCGTCCAGAGGTGACCACCCGAGCGCCACCAGCAACAAGGCGTTCAGTGATCGCCGATCCGAGACCTCCGGTGGCGCCGACGACCAACGCGCGGGTGCCAGCGATTGAGATTCCGGCGGGGGGAGCCATGGGGAGAGTCTGGGGGCGACAACCCCCGCCTCGCACCTCGTGCGCTTGCGCTCGCGGGCTACCGTCGCCGGCATGAGGAGAACGGTCAACGATCTGGTCCGCGAGGCCAAAGCCCGCATCGAGGAACTCTCGGTCGCCGATCTGCAGGCGGAGATTGCAGCCGGGTCATGCACCGTGATCGACATCCGCGACTTCCGCGAGCGCCTCGAGCGCGGCGCGATTCCCGGTGCGGTGTCGGCCCCTCGCGGAATGCTCGAGTTCTGGTTCGATCCAGAGAGCCCGTATCACCGCGAGTCCTTCACCTTCGACAAGCGCTACGTCCTCTACTGCGCCGGTGGCCAACGCTCGGCACTCGCAGCGGCCGTGCTGCGCGACATCGGATTCGACGACGTCGCCCACCTCGAGGTCGGGTTCAACGGCTGGGCTGAAGCCGGCGGTGAGGTCGAGGACGTCTCGGCTGACTCCAAGTGGGTGAAGCGCTCCTAACCGCAGAACACGAACGTGCCGACGGCCCACCGACTCAAGTAGCCCGATCGTCGGCTTCCACCGGAGCCGACGATCATCACTCGGCGAGCAAGGCGTCCAGCAGGCTGCTCGCTCCCAGCCGGAAACTCGCCGGCGTCGCCCATCCCACACCCAGCACTGCTTCGACAGCGTGCAGTAGCGCAGCCGCGTCATCGAGAGTTCGAATTCCACCCGATGGTTTGATACCGATCGGACGTGAGGCAGAGGCGACCTCATGAGCCATCACCGTGACCGCCTCCGGGGTAGCCGAGACGCTCGTCTTTCCGGTTGATGTCTTCACGAAGTCGGCACCGTGGTCGATGGCGAGACGAGCGGCTCGCCCGACCAGTGCGGAGTTACCGAGTTCGCCGGTCTCGAGGATGACCTTCAGATGCCGCTCGGCCGGCACCACAGCGCGCACCGCGTCGAGGACCGCGCTCACCTGTTCGTGGTCGCCGGCGCGCAACGAGCGATACGGGAGCACGAGATCCACTTCGTCCGCTCCGTCGCCGATGACACGATCGGCGATCACCGAGCAGTCAAACGCTCGGTCGTCTCCGGAGGGGAAGTTGACCACCGTGGCGACGCGAACGTTCGATCCGTCGAGTTGACGACCGGCGCGTCGAACGTGCTCAGGCCAGACGCAGACGGCGGCAACTCGGTGCTCCATCGCCCGTGAGCAGAGCCGCTCCACATCAGCCGGCGAACTGGAGTCACTCAAGTCAGTGAGGTCGATCATCGCGATCAAGCGACGCGCGAGAGCATGACGGGCTGCTCCCGTCTCGACCGACTCCATAGCCAAACCGTACGGCGGCAGTGATGCGGCGCAGAGGGCCGAACGTCCTGAATCAGGCCGCTTGTGGGTCTCCGGCCGCCTAAGACGGCACACTGGTGACCCATGAGTCTCGTGAACAGCTCCGCTCGGAACCTCGGCGAACTCGGTGAGATCGGACCGATCGCCTTCGGGATGTGGAGGTTCACCTCCACCGACGTCGACGCCTCGGTCGCCCTCGTCGAAGCCGCCCTCGACAACGGCATGAACCTCATCGACACCGCCGACGTCTACGGGCTCGATTGGAACGGCACCGGGTTCGGCACCGTCGAGGAGAACCTCGGCGCCGTCCTCCGGCAGGCACCGGGCCTACGCGACCGCATGGTGCTCGCCACGAAGGGCGGTATCCGACCGCCGGTCCCCTACGACTCATCGCCGGCCGGCATCACCGCCGCCTGCGAGGACTCGCTCCGACGGCTGGGCGTCGAGACGATCGACCTCTACCAAATCCACCGACCCGACATGTACACGCACCCGGCCGATCTGGCGGCAGCGTTGAGCGCTCTGCGCGACGCCGGCAAGATCCGCGCCGTCGGCGTGTCGAATCACACCCCGGCCCAGACCGAGGCGCTCGCCGCGCACCTGCCCTTCCCCGTCGTCACCGACCAACCCGAGTTCTCCGTCATGCATCTCGACCCGATGCGCGACGGCACCTTCGACGCCTGCATGCGCACCGGTCGCCTCCCCATCGTGTGGAGCCCGCTCGCCGGTGGGCGCGTCATCTCCGGTGAAGGGATGCCCGATGCCCTCGCCACTGCCCTCGACGCGATCGGGGAGCGAGAGAGTGTCGACCGGGCGACGGTCGCTCTCGCGTTCGTGCTCGCCCACCCGAGCGCTCCCGTCGCCATCATCGGCACACAGCGGCCCGAGCGAATCGCCGCAGCCGCGGCCGCGTTCGGCGTCACTCTCGACCGCGCCGACGTCTACACCCTCGTTCAAGCCTCCGAAGGAGTCCCCTTGCCATGACCACCGACCGCAACCCCGTCGAGATCTCGTGGTTCGGCGCGCTCTGCGACGACGATTACGAGTTCCTCGGAGAGCCTGACCCAGCGCTCGCCGCGAGTTGGCCCCACTGCAGCGACATCGTCACCGCCGCCGACCGCAACGGCTTCGACAACGTGCTCCTGCCATCGGGTTACACCCTCGGCATCGACTCGACCGCCTTCGCGGCCGCGATCGCAACGCACACCCGTGACATCAACCTGCTGCTCGCGGTCCGCATGGGCGAGATGTGGCTCCCACAGTTGGCGCGACAACTCGCGAGCATCGATCAGTTCGCCGGTGGCCGCCTCACCATCAACATCATCTCCTCCGACATTCCCGGCGAGGCGCTCGAGTCGGAACCGCGCTATCAGCGCACCCTCGAATGGATGCAGGTCCTACGTCTGCTCCTCGACGGCCAGCCCATCGACTTCCACGGCGAGTTCGTCAACCTGACCCTCGACCCGCCTCGCGCCCGCACCGTCGACGGCCGCTGCCCGCCCTTCTATTTCGGAGGCTTCTCCGAAGCCGCAAAGGAAGTTGCGGCGCAGGAGGCCGACGTCTTCCTCACCTGGCCCGACACGGTCGCCTCGGTCGGCGAGACGGTGGCCGAGATGAACGCACGGGCAGAGCGCCACGGCCGCTCGTTGATCACGGGACTTCGCACCCATGTGATCGTCCGCGAGACGGAGGCCGAGGCCCTCGCGGCTGCGGAGAAGCTCGTGTCACGACTCGATGACAGCATCGGCGCCGAGATCCGCGCCCGATCACTCGACTCAGCATCGGCCGGGGTGCAGCGCCAGGCGGCACTGCGCGAATCCGCAAGCGACGACGGCTTCGCCGAGGCCAACCTGTGGACGGGGATCGGTCGCGCCCGTAGCGGCGCCGGTGCCGCCATCGTCGGCGACCCCGACCAGGTGCTCGCGAAACTTGAGGCCTATCGCGCCGTTGGTGTCGAGGCCTTCGTGCTCTCGGGTTACACGCACCGAGCGGAGTGCGACCTCTTCGCCGAGCACGTCCTGCCCCGTATCGACCACGCTCCCCTGAAGCCCCGCTGGACCCGCTCCTGAGCGAGCGCCATTCGGTCTGGTCCTAGGACCAGATCGACAGGCGGGAGTCGGCGTCGAAGAAGTGCATGTTCTCGGTCGCCACGGCGATCGAGATCGAGTCGCCGGCGCGAACCCGTGAACGCGGGTTAAAACGACCGACAGCGTTCGCCTGATCCTCACCGTGGCGCTCCTCGACCGCGTCCGGGTCGCCGGAGTCGACGGTGGTCGCATCGAGGGTGAAGTGGACCATGATCTCCGAGCCGAGAGCCTCGATGAGTCGCACCGGGGCGCTCAGCCGCTGGTCGGCCGGGGTGTCGGGGGCGAACTCGACATCCTCGAAGTCCTCCGGTCGGATACCGACGATCACCTGACGGCCGTCGTAGCCACGCAGCGCGGGGCGCTTCGCCGCGACCGCGTCCGACAGGGTGACCGTCTGCGAGCCGATGGTCGCGGTGATCCGATCGCCGGAAACACCAATACGCCCTTCGTAGAGGTTCATCGACGGTGAGCCGATGAAGGCCGCGACGAACACGTTCTCAGGGCGGTCGTAGAGGTTCTGGGGCGTGTCGACCTGCTGCAACACGCCGTCCTTGATGACGGCGACGCGGTCACCCATCGTCATCGCCTCGACCTGATCGTGGGTGACGTAGAAGGTGGTCACGCCAAGGTTGCGCTGGAGCGACGCGATTTCGGCGCGCATCTGCACGCGAAGTTTCGCGTCGAGGTTGGAGAGCGGCTCGTCCATCAGGAAGGCGGCCGGCTGGCGGACGATCGCGCGACCCATAGCGACACGCTGACGCTGACCACCCGAGAGTTGACCGGGCTTACGGTCGAGGTAGCTGGTCAATTCGAGGATTTCGGCGGCGCGCCGAACCCGCTGCTCGATCTCCTCTTTCGGCACCTTGGCCAATTTCAGAGCAAAACCAATGTTGTCGAACACCGTCATATGCGGATACAGCGCGTAGTTCTGGAACACCATCGCGATGTCGCGATCCTTCGGCTCGACCTCGTTGACCACCCGGTCGCCGATGCGCATCTCACCCGAAGTGATCTGCTCAAGTCCGGCGATCATGCGGAGCGCCGTTGACTTACCGCAGCCTGACGGGCCGACGAGCACGAGGAACTCACCATCGTTGATGTCGAGCGAGAGGTCGTGGATGGCTTGGAAACCGTTGTCGTAGACCTTGTTGACGTTCTCGAGCGAAACCGTCGCCATTCCCCACCTCGAATCCAGCCGACCAGGCGAACCCAGCCGCTCCCATGGCGCCCCCCAATGGGGCGCTCTGACCTCTGGTGATCGTAGTCGGTGAGTCATACGGCACCGGCAGGTAGCGTCGTTCCGCGTGAATCAGGTGAAGAACCGTCTCCAATCGCTCGGCCTGCTCGACCGCACGTTCGCCATCGCCACCGATGAGGAGCTCACCTCGCTGATCGACTCCCTCGACGAGGAGCATCTCGATGCTCTTGCCGACTTGATCGAAGCCGACGACACCGTCGACACCGCCGCCGTGCGCTCGGCACTCGCCTCTGGTCGTCTCGACGGCACGATGGAGGGGGTCGCGATGGTGCTGACCGACGCCTGCCTCGCCGACTGCATCGAGCAGCTCGGCGACAATGCTGATCACCCATCATCGGAGGATCTCCGCGAGGTGCTGCCCGGCCTGATCGAGCGGCACGGCCTCGCGGCCAACCGGATCATGCTGGCGTCAACCGTCGCCGGGGAGGCTCCGGCTGCGGCCATCATCCGCGACCTGTTGAAGAACGACGAACTCGTGGCGCTTCCCCCGGCCGAATCGAAGTCGGTCATCCCGCCGCCTACTTCAGGCGATGATCGCGACGAGGCCGAGCGCGAGGCGCTCCGTGAGCGCCGTCGAGAGGCGAAGGCCCGCAAGCAGGCTGAGGCGAAAGCCCGTCGCGAGCAGGCCGCCCGCGCGAAGCGCCGCTGATCGCCAGCGGGTCGACCTACAGCGCCTCGGATGCGACGTCGACGGCCACGTCGAGTCGCTGTTCCGACGCTGGGCCGATCACGACACCGCGCACCGGTGCCACATCGGCGTAGTCGCGCCCCCAGGCCACGGTGACGTGTCGAGACACCGGAAGGTGGCCATTGGTCGGATCGAGATCGATCCAGCCATCGCCCGGTGTCCACACCGCGCACCACGCGTGTGAGGCGTCTGCCCCTACGAGGCGCTCTGAGCCGGCGGGGGCCTCGGTCTCGATGTATCCGCTGACGTAGCGGGCCGGCAGTCCGACCGACCGGAGCACCGCGAGGGCGAGATGCGCGAAGTCCTGACAGACCCCCCGCCGAGCCTCGGCCACTTGGGCAACGGGCGTGCTCACCTCGGTGAAGGTCGGATCGAATTCGAACGTCTCGAAGATCGTTGTGCACAGCCGGCGCGCCGCGTCGACGATGCCTTCCCCAGGGATCATCGTCTCGCCCACCAGGCGTCCGAGTGCTCCCCCGGCGACGAGGTCGACGTGTCGCGACGGCGCGCGGAACGGTCGGATCTCGATGGCGTCGTCACCGGTGAGGGCGGAGGCGATCTCGACGACTTCTTCCCACGGCCGATCGTCGCGCGGTTCATCCGGGGAATCGACATCGACCTCAGCGACCGACACAACCTCGAGACGCTCGTGGGGGTGGTGGAGTCCGAGCTGGGTGATGCGGTTACCGAACTGGTCGACCCGCTCATCGAGCTCGTCGGCCTCCGGGTCGACCTCGAGGCGGTAGGAGCGCACCCGTTGATGAGCGGTGTTTCGCGGCGCGAGGACGCCGACGGTGTAGCCATCGGTCATTGCCGAGCCATAGCTGTAGGTCGTTGCGTGACGAATCCGGTAGCGACGCGTCACTTTCACCACCAGCCTGTCGGCGCCATCGGCACTGGGTTGACCGGCGCCGAGAACCATCGCCGCACGATGCCCGACGACATCTCCTCGACCACTGGGCGGACCGCCGCGACGCAGGAAGCCGTCGGCAGGTCAAGCAACCCGAGCGCCTCGCCGGCGAGACGCTCCCCTTCATCCCAGCCGGCGGCTCTCGCATGTGCGACAACGGCCTCAAGCGCGGCTCGAACCGAGCGCGGATTGCTGGCGTCGCGGATGAGCAGATCGGCCGCTCGGTCGGCTTCGACATCACTGCGATAACGGCGCCGATAGGCGACGAGGCTCTCCAGGGAGGCGAGGACGACCTCGATCGTCCACGCTCCGGGCGATCCAGCGTCGACCGCGGTGTCCTCCGATGCGTCAAGTCCGGCCTCGACGAGGTCGAGCACCACCGCGACACGCTCGAGTCGACGCCCGAGGTCGCCGAGGCGCCAGGCGGGGCCGCGCACCGTGCCCTCGTTCCAGAGTCCGGCGATGGCCGCGAAGTCGGCGAGGGCGGCGTCGAGGTCATCCACGTCGGGGGCGCCGAGATCGAATCGGCCGCGCAGGCGCGCGAGGTGCTCGAGCACTCGCCCCGTGGTGGTCGAGAGGTACTCGCGGACGGTCGTCGCCTCAGTGAGCATCACACCGATCGTGCCGACGAGTTCGCCTCCGGCGACCGCCATGGCCGATTCGATCGCCGAGGCAGGATCGCTCGCCGGTGGCGCTGACTCATCGGACCGCAGCACTGCGGAGAGGATCCGCTCGGCCGAGGTCACTCGGGCGCTGTCGTCGTCGGTGAGCAGCGCGACGTCTTGGTCGAAGGCGGCATCGATGGTTCTCATCGCGCGGGCCGCCACCTCGGCCCGTTCGGCGTAGCGGTTCATCCAGTGGAGGGCGTCGGCCGCTCTCGTCGGCACCGAACTCGCGAGGTCGACCTGGGGCAGGCGCCATGAGGTAGTGGGAGGGTCCTTGGCTCCGACCACCCAGACATCCTTGGCGAGGCACGCTGTCGGCAGCGATGGATCATCGCCCGGGGCGAGCACCCGTCCCGATCCGCCGGGAAGCACGGTGACCGAGCCGTCGTCGACCACCGCGAACATGCGCAGCACCACCCCGGCGCTCGTTGGACCGCGATCCCCCATTACCGGGACGGGCATCGGCGCGGCACCCCGGTCGCCGATCTGCGTGATCGCGGCGGTCGGCGAGGCAATGGCGGCAAGCGCCCCATCGAGGTGCGGTCGAAGCGACTCGGCTTCGATGACCCCGCTTCCGTGCGCATTGGCGAGCGCGACCCCTCCGGATCGCACAGCGAGAAGGAGCCCGGGCACGCCGACATTGCCGACCGAGGCGACCTCGAGCGGGTCGATCGATCGGTCTTCAAGGCGGCGGTAGACAACGTCGATCGGCTCAAGGCCGTCGAGGGTCCTCAACCAAAGCCGCCGTTGACGCACGACGAGGTCGGCGCCCTCCACGAGGTGCACGCCGAGTTGGACCGCGAGGTAGGCCTGCTCGATATACGACGGGTGGTCGATCCCTCCCGAGAACACGACGGTGCGCGGGCTCTCCTCCTCACTCACCGAGGCGAGGGCGCGGCGTATCGCGGCGGGGAACCGACCGAGGGTGGCGACGCCATGCGCCGACATCAGGTGGGGCACGGTACGTGAGAGCACCGACCGGTCGAGCAGGGCGTAGCCGAGCCCTACGGGGGCGTCGGTGAGATCGCCAACGATGTGCCACACCCCGTCGGCGGTTTGCAGGAGATCGATCGCGTAGGTCGTGAGCCACCGAGTCGGCGAGGTGCCGACCGCGTCGGAGCGGTAGCGACCCGAGCCGTGCAAGGCCTCAGGAGGCACGACACCGGAACGTATGAGCTCCCGATCTCCGTGAAGGTCGACGAGCAGTGCTTCGAGCGCCCGAACGCGTTCCTTCACCATCGCGCTCAACCACCCGTGGACGGTCGTGTCGAGCACCAAAGGAATCGGGTCGAGGCGCCACGGCCGGCTCTCGAGGGCGGCGGTGCGTCCGTCGGCGCGCACCGGAAGGTCGTGCACGAGGTGGCCAGCGCCCTCGGCGGCGAGAAGCCGGTCGCAGCGATCCCTCCAACGGACGAGTTCGTTCGGGTCGGCGAGCAGGTCGCTCAGCACCCGGTCGACCCGCTCCAGACCGGCGAACGGGAGCGGCGGCCGACTGTCGGAGGTGAACGGCGACCGAGGCGAGGGCGACGGGGGGTGATCGATCATTGCGGCTGTCCGATGGGGCGTTCGGTCAGGAGGCGAACTCATTGATGATGCCACGGTGGAGGTCGCCGAGCGCCAACTGCAGCGTGTCCATCGCGGCGTCGATCGCCGCCCCGTCCATCACATCGGGATCACACTCCGACAACGCTGAGTCGAGGGCGTCGAGGAGCCCAATGAGCTCGGCGCGGGCAGAGAGGTGACCGATCTCGTTGCGAAGGTCCGACACGCAGCTGCGCACCGACCTCGGAAAGGGTTCATGGAGCATGAGGAATCTCAGCACCCGCTCGGCCTCGATGGGTCCTCGGACCGCGCGCTGATACATCTGCAGGGCGCTCACGGACCTCAACACCCCCATCCATTGGAGCTCCTCGAGTCGATGTCGATCCCCCTCGGTGTCGAGGATCGAGGCGGCTCGCACACCGAGGACTCGGGTCGTCATGTCGGCCCGCTCAACGAGCCGGCCGATCCGCCACATCCGATAGGCGGCGTCGCGCGACATGGTCGACTCGAGCACACCGTCGAGTCGACGGCTGATCTCGATGATTCGCCCGAGGAACCAGTCGCGGCCCGGTCGACCGACCGCGTGCGAGCTCTCGGCGCGGGCGAACCGGGCGAGTTGGTTGACCGCGGCCCATGCCTCTCGTGGCACCACCTCGCGGGTGGTGCGCAGGTTCTCCCGAGCCGCTTCAACTGAGGATGCGATGCTCGAAGGGTTCGTCTGGTCGGCGATGAGCGAGTGGAGCACGGCCATCTCACCGAGGTCGGTTGCGTCAGCGGGAACTTGCGCCGGTGTTCCCGTGATCGCGGCGAGCGGCTCCCAGCGCATGCCAGCACTCACCGGGAAATCGACGAACTGGTCGTTGAAGGCGCGGATGACACGGGCAGTGTCCTCGGCGCGCTCGCAGTAGCGGGCACCCCAGTAAAGGCGTTCGGCGACTCGGGCGAGGAGCGCCATCAGCGGGCTCCCTCGGGGAGGTCGACGATCCAGGTGTCCTTCGATCCGCCGCCCTGGGAGGAGTTGACCACGAGCGATCCTTCGGGGAGCGCCACCCGGGTGAGGCCGCCGGGGGTGACGTAGCTCTCACCGGGTCCGATTCCCCGGGTGAGGATGAACGGTCGAAGGTCGACGTGCCGCGGGGCGAGGGTGCCGTCGATGACGGTCGGAACGGTCGAGAGATCGAGGATCGGCTGGGCGACCCAGTTGCGGGGGTCCGCTTCGATGGCCTCGCGGGATGCCGCGAGTTGCTCATCGGTCGCCCGGTCGCCGATCAAGATGCCGTAGCCACCGGATTCGTTCGCGGGTTTCACTACGAGCTCGCGGAGGTTGTCGAGCACGTGACGCCGCTCGTCGTCGTACATGCACCGCCACGTCGGCACGTTGGCGATGATCGGCTCCTCCGCGAGGTAGTAGCGGATGATGTCGGGCACCCAGGCGTAGACGACCTTGTCGTCGGCGACACCGGCTCCGGGAGCGTTGACGATGGTGACGTGGCCCTCCCGCCAGGCCCGCATCAGGCCGGGCACGCCGATCAGGGAGTCGGGGCGGAACACCTCGGGATCGAGGAAAAGGTCGTCGACTCGGCGATAGATCACGTCAACTCGCTCCAGACCGTCGATGGTGCGCATGTAGACGCGACCGTCGTCGCCGACGGTGAGGTCGATTCCCTCGACGAGTTCGGCGCCCATGCGCTGGGCGAGGAAGGAATGCTCGAAGTAGGCGGAATTGAAGACGCCGGGGGTGAGCACGGCGATCTGCGGGTCGGTGACACCGTCGGGGGCGACCGCTCGCAGCAGCCGGTTGAGCTCGTCGGTGTAGGAGTCGACCGGTCGGATCGACTGGCGTTCGAACAGGCCAGGGAAGGTGCGTTTCGCGACCGCTCGGTTCTCGAGCATGTAGCTCACGCCGGACGGCACCCTCAGGTTGTCCTCGAGCACATAGAGGTCGCCATCGGCGTGGCGCACGAGATCTGAACCGGAGATGTGAGCCCAGACCCCGTTGGGTGGGCGCATATCTCGACACTGATCGCGCAGGTTGACCGAGTCATTGAGTAGATCCTCGGGGAACACCCCATCGGCGATGATCCGCCGGTCGTTGTAGATGTCATCGATGAAGAGATTCAGGGCGCGGAGCCGCTGAGCGAGACCGGCCGACACCGAGTCCCATTCGGCGCCGTCGATGATGCGCGGCACAACATCGAACGGCCAGGCCCGGTCGATGTCCTCGCCGTCGGAGTAGACGGTGAAGGTGATCCCCATGGTGAGGATCTCGGCCTCGGCTGCTCGCTGGCGCTCGTCCAGCGCATCCGGTTTGAGCGAGGAGAGCATGCGGAGCAGTTCGGCCGCAGCCGGGCGCGGCTGACCGTCGGGCCCGAGCAACTCATCCATTCCGGAGACGTTACGACCTCGGGCGGACCCGACTCGCCCGTGGGCACGCGGTGTTCACATGGGCGACATCTGGCTCAGCGGATCGGCGCGGAGGGCATGGTCGGCGCCTCGGCGCGAGCCGGGTTGCGCTCGGGCAGCATCGTCCATACGACGACGAGTCCGATGATGGCCATCACCACTCCCCCGGCGAAACCGCTGCGCTTGCCAGCGAGCTCAGCGACGATGCCGAGGGAGAGCCCACCGACGATGTTGCCGACCTCAAAGAACATGGTGAACGAACTGACGGCGGCCGTGCGCTCGTGGGGCTCGACGCTGTCGACCACGCGCGCCCACAGCGGCGGGTAGTTGAGGGCCATTCCGGCGCCGGTAATACCAGCAGCGAGCCACAGCGCCCACGCCGATGGGACCGCGGCGAGCAGGGCGAGTCCAACGGCGAGGCTGGCGAGGGCGATGCTGGCTGAGGTGCGCAGACCGATCACCTCGGGGATGCGAGCGCCGAATATCCGAATGACGAGGCTGACCGCGCTGTAGACGGCGAAGAGCCCGCCGGCTCCGGCGAGGCCGACGGATCGGGCGTAGTCGGGAATGAACGCGCCGAACGACGCGAAGGAGGCGATGGCGCAGGCGAGCACGATGCCGGGCCACAGCGCGGCTCGGTGGAAGAAGGTGAATCCGCGCGACGGACCCTCGGCGACCCGGTCGACTCGCGATGGAACTCTGAACACCGAGATGGCGGCGATGACCGCGAAGCCCGCCGCAGCGATGAAGGTGCGGGTGTAGTGGTCGTCGCCGAGGAACCACTCTCCAACGATCGGCCCGATGCCAACGCCGGTGAACACGGCCACTGAGAGATAGCTCGCTCCTTCGGCTCGACGTCCCTCTGGGGAGAGGTCGGCGATGAGGCTCGAGGCGGCGACGAAGACGATTGCCTCGCCGACTCCCATGACCGCTCGGAGAGCGAGGAACACACCGAGGTTCGGTGACAGGCCGGCGAGGAGCGCCGCGCCGGCACACATGAGCGCTCCGGCGCGCATCAGGGCGCGGCGTCCGAAACGTTCGCTGAGTGGTCCGATCGCGGGACGGCAGGCGACGGCCGCTCCGGCGAAGGCGACGAGGGTGAGTCCGATACCGAGTTCCCCGCCTCCGAGTTGCAATTCGACGAATCGGGGGATGATCACAATGACCATCCCGACGAACATGAATTGCAGGAACAGCGCTGTCGTGACCGCGATGAACGGTCCGGTCACGAGACGCTCCCTGGTGGCGCCCGATTCGATGTTCATGAGGTGATCAGCCGGGTTTGGGTTCCTTCGGGAGCCCGAGGACCCGCTCACCCACGATGTTCCGCTGGATCTGGCTGGTGCCACCCCAGATCGTCTCGGAACGGGAGAAGAAGAACGCCGACATCATGCCGCTCACCGGGTAACCCTCGCGCCGGCGTTCGCGCATGGCACCCGGCCACGAGCCGCCTTCCGGTCCGCTGTCGACGAGCATCGCCTCGGCCCCGAAGATGTCGAGGGCGAGTTCCATGGCGCGCTGGTGCATCTCCGACCAGAACATCTTGTTGGTGGCGCCGAGAGCGATGGTGCCCATGTCCTTCGATCCGCTCAGGGCCGATGAGAGGTTTCGCAGACCGTTGATGCGAAGGATTTGGATCTTGGTGAAGTACCGCATGAGACGCTGGCGGATGAGGGGGTCGTCGATCGCCCCGTTGGCGCGCGCCGCCTCGACGAGCAGGCGATACTCCTCCTCGAACCGGCGGTAGCCGGTGGTGGCCGACTGGCCGCGCTCGAAGGCGAGCGTCGAGTTGGCGACCTTCCAGCCGTTGTTGACACCACCCACGACGTTGTCGGCTGGGCATCGGGCGTCGGTGAAGAACACCTCGCAGAACTCGGCGGTGCCGTCGGGCTGGGTGATGCCTCGCACCTCTACCCCGTCTTGGCGCATCGGAACCAAGAGGTAGGAGATGCCGGCGTGCTTGGCGGCGGTCTGGTCGGTGCGCGTGAGCAAGAAGCAGTAGTCGGCGTGATGCCCTTGGGTTGTCCACACCTTCTGGCCGTTGATGACCCATTCGTCGCCATCGAGCACGGCCGTGGTCTTCAGGCTGGCCAGGTCGGAACCCGAGTTCGGCTCGGAGAATCCCTGGCACCAGCGGGTCTCGCCCTTCAGGATTCCGGGGAGGAACTCGCGCTTTTGCTCCTCGGTCCCCCACTGCAGCAGGGTCGGGCCGACGAGGGTGTCGCCGAAGAAGTCACCGCGCATCGGAGCCCGCGCCCGCGCGAACTCCTCGGCCAGCACGACCCCTTGCATAGTGGTGAGACCCTTGCCGCCGTACTCGGTCGGCCAGGTGGCGCAGATCCACCCTCCCGAGAAGAGCTTCGCCGGCCAGTGGGCGTTGAACTCGCGTCGTTCCTCGTCGCTCATCTCGAAACCGGGATCGAACCAGCCTGAGGGCAGGTTGGTCTCGAGCCACGAGCGGATCTCGGAACGGAACTCCTCGGCATCGGTGGGGTACGTGAGGTCCATGATCTGAGTCTGCCCGCGGTAGGACCCCGATGACGCATCGACCTCAGTCTCACGCCCGGGCCGCAGATGAAACACACCGTTCACACTGCGCCAACACGCCGGTCATCCCGTGCGGCGAATCTGTCGACGTGTCACGGCCCGCTCCTGTCGCTGCTCCCCTCGAGTCGGAACCTCCCGAGGTCGCAGTGGGTGCCATCGTCTCTCCCCTGGGACAACTCACCCCGCAGGAGCGGGCCGTGCTGGACGCCCTCGCGGCGCGATCAGGCCGCGTCGTGAGCAGATCCGAACTCGCGCGCGCGGTCGGGGTCGCGGATCTCAGCGAACGACGCTGCGACTCACTGGTGGTCGCGGTGCGACGAGCGGTCGGTGCGGAGCGCGTGGTGACGGTCCGGCGTCGCGGCTGGATGCTCGTCGCGGCCTGATCGCGGCCTCGCCTCCCTCACGCACTGGTCACAGACACGAAACATTCGGGCGACAGTCGTGAAACGACCGGGTTCTACGTTCGGCGGCGTCCTCGGGCAACGAGGCCTCGGACGCCCCCTACCCGTCTACCCATAGAGGAGGAATCGTGCGCAAACGTGCACTACGAATCACTTCCGGCCTCGGTGGAACGCTCGCTCTGCTCGCGTTGACACCGAACGTCGGTTTCGCCCAGGAACTCACCCCCGAAGAGGTGCAGGCTGTCCTCGACAACCTGTGGGTCTTCATCGCCGGCATCTTGGTGTTCTTCATGCAGGCGGGCTTCGCGCTCGTCGAGGCCGGACTCACCCGCGCCAAGAACGTCGTGAACATCTTCGCGAAGAACATGGCTGACGCCGTGATCGGCATCCTCGCCTTCTTCGCCACCGGCTACGCCTTCGCCTTCGGCGCCGGCGGCGACTGGATCGGCACCGAGAACTTCCTGCTCACCGGCTACGACGACTACTCGGCGATCGACGGCGGGCTCAGCCCGGCGACGACATTCTTCTTCCAGGCTGTGTTCGCCGCCACCGCGGTCACGATCGCCTCGGGAGCCATGGCCGAGCGAACCAAGTTCAGCGCCTACCTGCTGTTCTCCGCGGTGATGTGCGCGTTCATCTACCCGGTCGTCGTGCACTGGACATGGGGCGGCGGGCTCATCGCGAACATGTCGATCGGCGACGCCGTCTACTCGGACTTCGCCGGTTCGGCGATCGTGCACATGACCGGTGGAGTCGCGGCCCTCATGGGCGCGGTCTTCCTCGGCCCACGTCTCGGCAAGTACGGCCCCGATGGTCGCCCCCGCGCGATCCCGGGTCACAACATCCCGTTCGCCATTCTCGGTGTGTTCATCCTGTGGCTCGGTTGGTTCGGCTTCAACCCCGGCTCCGAACTCGCCGCCGACCAGTACGTCATGTCGGTCGGTGTCAACACGATGCTCGCTGCCGCTGCTGGCGCCTTCATGGCGACCGTCACGATCTGGTTGAAGGCCGGCAAGCCCGACCTCGCGATGATCGGCAACGGCGCCCTCGCTGGACTCGTCGCCATCACCGCCCCTTGTGGCGCGGTGGATCCGCTGCCCGCCGTCATCATCGGCGGTATCGGCGGTGTGCTCGTCGTGTTCTCCGTGATCTTCTTCGACTCGGTCCGCATCGACGATCCGGTCGGCGCTATCTCGGTTCACGGTGTGGTCGGTATCTGGGGAACGCTCTCCATCGGCCTGTTCGCCAAGTACGACGACGCCTTCCTCGGTCGTGAGGACGCCGGCCTCTTCTACGGCGGTGGGTTCGACCAGCTCGCGATGCAGGTCGTGATGGTCGTCATCATCGCCGCCTGGGTCGCAGCGACCACCGCGATCCTGTTCGGGATCCTGAAGGCCACCATCGGCCTGCGGGTCAGCGCCGAGGAGGAGACCCAGGGTCTCGACGTCCTCGAGCACGGGCTCCAGGGCTACGCCAACGAGACCGCCACCACCGGCGCCTGATCCGGACGACACAGAGAGAACGAAGGAGAGTCATGAAACTCATCACCGCAGTCATCAAGCCGTTCAAACTCGACGACGTGAAGGACGCCCTCAAGGCGATCGGCATCGCCGGGCTCACCGTCACCGAGGTGCGCGGCTTCGGCCGTCAGGGGGGTCACACCGAGACCTACCGTGGCGCCGAGTACCAGATCGACTTCGTGCCCAAGGTCAGCCTGTCGGTCGTCGTCGACGACGCTCAGGCGGATCAGGTGGTCGATGCGATCACCTCGTCGGCCGCTACCGGCAAGATCGGTGACGGCAAGATCTGGGTCACCCCCGTTGATCGACTGGTGCGTATCCGCACGGGCGAGGAAGGCGCTCAGGCGATCTGACGCAGCGACCGCCCGCCCGTCCCGCTCGTGCGGGGTAGGGGCACCCCCGGGTCACCGATAAGGGGCCCGGGGGTGTGTCGCGTCTGAGGTCAGCGCGCGGGACGGGACCGTCGCTGCTGACCAGGTCGACCGGCGCCAGCTTTCGGGTTGTGGCGCTGTCCACCGGGCGATGAAGATCGCCGTTCCGAGGTCTTCGGGCCGCCCGAACCCTTTCGGGGGTCGGGACGTCCGGAGGCGCGCGCCTTCGAGCGGCGCGATCCGTCGTTGCCGTCCTGCTGGTTGTTCCCGTTCGGCTTGCCATCGCTCGGCCTGCTGTAGCCGCTCGACTTCCCATATCCGTTCTGCTTGCCGTTCCCGTTCGGCTTGCCGTTGCGGTGGGGTTTTCCACTCCGGTTCGCATTGCCGTGGCCCGAGCGCTCAGAGCGACCGGACGGCGCTTGCTGATCCGTCTGCGCCCGCTCGGACGGACGCGGGATCACCCGTGAAGGGTCGGCGTGCGATTCGATCGCCGACAGATCAGGGGCCGTGATCTCAGCCTCGATGCCCACCTCGCGCTGCATGCGGCGCGCGGCGCGGGAGCCGTTGGGCTCGATGAGCGAGATAACCAAGCCTCCGCGGCCAGCGCGAGCGGTGCGGCCCGAACGGTGGATGTAGGCCTTGTGGTCCTCGGGGACGTCGAAGTGGACGACGGTGGCGACATCGTCGACGTGGATTCCGCGGGCCGCGACATCGGTGGCGATCATCGCCTGCACGCGACCTCGGGTGAAATCCTCAAGGGCACGGGTGCGCTGCTGCTGGCTGCGCCCTCCGTGAATAGCAACCGTCGAGACGCCGGCGCTCGCCAGTTGCTTAGCGAGCCGGTCAGCGCCGTGCCGCGTCCGGCAAAAGACGATGGCGGGCCACACCTTTCGAAGAGCGGCGGCGAGAAGCGCGGTCCGTTCGGTGCGAGGCACGGTCCAGAAGACGTGATCGGCCGCGACCACATCCGACGTGTCGGTCGCAACCTCGTGACGAACCGGATCGCTCTGATACTCGCTGATGAGTCGAGCGACGTCACCGTCGAGGGTGGCTGAGAACAGCACGGTTTGGCGACGACCGGTGGTGAGGTCGAGGATGCGCCGCACCGCCGGCATAAATCCCATGTCGGCCATGCGGTCGGCCTCGTCGAGCACGACGCGCTCAACCTCAGAGAGACGCACGCGACCTTGAGCGATGAGGTCCTCGAGGCGGCCGGGACAGGCGACGAGGATGTCGACTCCGGCCTTGAGCGCCTTGGTTTGCGCGCCATAGCCGACTCCGCCGTAGACCGCGGCGACGCGGACGCGCTTCGACAGCGTCGACAGTTCCTCACTGATCTGATCCGCGAGTTCGCGGGTGGGCGCCAGCACGAGGGCCTTCGGGTGGTGGGGGCGACCACGCTCGGTGAGCGCCACGAGGGGAACACCAAAGGCGAGGGTCTTGCCCGACCCGGTCGGCGCAGCCCCAGATACATCGCGACCCGCGAGGGCGTCGGCGATCGTGGCTGCCTGGATGGCGAAGGGATGGGTCACCCCGCGAGCCTCGAGGGCCTCACAGACGAAGTCGGGTACACCGAGTTCGTGGAAGGTGATGGGTACGGGTGGGGACACGAGCGTGTCGGACATGGGGTCTCCTGGCTCCGCGAAGGCGGATTCGGTGGGTTCGGGCGCCCGGGCCTGATGGCGTGGGTCGGGGGAATCGTCTGGCTCACGCAGATCGGAGGAACCACATCCCGTTCGGCGAACCCACCGGAGGGAGGTCCCCACCGGCAGGAGGGAGCGTAACGGGACGGTCGGCGAATCGGGCATGATGGCTACATGAAGCTCATCACCGCAGTGATCAAGCCGTTCAAGCTCGACGATGTGAAGGATGCGCTCCGTTCGCTCGACACCGCTGGGATGACCGTTGGCGAGGTTCGTGGATTCGGCCGCCAGGGGGGACACACCGAGACCTACCGAGGGGCCGAGTACCGCGTCGACTTCGTGCCGAAGGTGCGCGTCGAGATCGTCGTCGATGACTCGGTGGTCGATGCGGTTGTCGATGCCATCCGCGGCGCGGCGGCGACCGGTCAGATCGGCGACGGCAAGATCTGGGTGACCGATGTCGGGCGCATCGTGCGGATCAGAACCGGCGATGAAGGTTCCGACGCCGTTTGATCGTGACGGAGCCCCGATCGTCGACCGGCTCATCGGTCGCCTCGGCGATCACCTAGCGTGCTGACATGACCGACGCCCCCGCCAAGCCCGCCCGCTGGACCGCCCAGTGGAAAGAGCTCTACTCGGAGGTCATCACCACAGGACTGTGCACCGGTTGCGCTGGCTGCGTCGTCACCTGTCCGCATGACGTGATCGGCTACGAGCACGAGGAGGGCAAATACATCCCCTTCCATCTCGAGGAGGAGCTCGGCCTCGACAACTGCGTGCACGGCGAGAAGGGGTGCACCACCTGCACCCGGGCCTGCCCGCGGTTCCGCGCCTGGGAGCCATCGGCCGACATGCATCTCTTCGGGCGTCAGCGCGAACCCGACGAGATGTCAGGCATCTGGCAGCAGCTGCTGCTCACCCGGGCGAGCGACGACATGGTGCACCGAATGGGTCAAGACGGTGGCCTCGTGTCGGCGATGTTGATCTGGCTCCGCGATAACGACTACATCGACGCGGCCCTCGTCTCGGGCGTTGAGGACGACGACGCGTGGAAGGCGAAGCCAGCGGTCGTGTCCACCCGCGATGAGATCCTCGCCACCGCCGGATCCCGCTACACCTATTGCGCGAACCCCCTCGCCCTTCGCGAGGCGAAGGAGGCGGGTCATCAACGGCTTGCGCTCGTCGGCATGGGTTGTCAGACGTCGTCGCCGCCGACGATGTGGGATCGCAAGGCGGGCAAAGTCTCTAAGCCCTTCCTCTTCAACATCGGCCTGCTGTGTTCTAAGACCTTCGACGACGCGATCTTCACCGAGCTCTTCGAGGCCAAGTACGGCCTCGCGAAGCAGGACATGGTGAAGATGAATATCAAGGGCGTCTTCCAGATCTGGATGAAGGACGGCTCGTATCACGAGATCGATCTAAAGGAATGCCATCAGTGGACGCGGTCCGGCTGCCTCCACTGCCCGGACTTCGCCGCCGAGCACGCCGATGTGTCGACCGGCGGTATCGGTGAAGACAACGACTGGACGCTCACCATCGTGCGCACCGACCTCGGGGTCGAAGTAATCGAGCGCATGATCGCCGACGGTTCGATCATCGCGAGGCCCGCTCAAGAGGACGAGAAAGCGATGAAGCTCCTACGCATGCTGTCGATCGTCAGCCGGCGGCGCTGGCCGAAGGACGCCGACCCCGCTCCAGCGATCGGTGTTCCCCCGCCGAAGAAGAAGGCCGCGGCTCCGGCACCGGCCGGCTGAGCTCGACGCGCGTTCCTAAAGGGCGACGACGCCGGCGATTCCGGCGAGGGCGACCCCGATCCCGACCAGTTGCATGCCGCTCACGCTGTCGCGATAGGCGAGACGCCCAACGATCACGGTGACGGCTGGGAACATCGAGGCGGTCACGACCGCGGGTGTGGCATCGGCTTGCACCCCGAGGAGATAGAAGATGGTCGACGCGGCGGCGAAGACCCCGGCGGCGATGCCAGCGGCCCGCACGCCGAGAAGGGCGAAGCCGGTGCCGGTTCGCGAGGCCACCATCACCATGAGACCGAGCGCCGCGACGCGTTGGGTGACCGCCGGCCAGGCGCCGCTCGACTCCGAGGCCTCCATGATGATCGAGAGGCCGAACCCGTAGCCGAAGCCGGAGATCACGCTCCATCTGACTCCAGCGGCGATGTTGGCGATCGGGCCCCCACCGAACGACACGAGAATCAACCCGACGAGCGCGACGAGCGCGCCGACCAGCGACCAGCCGGTTGCGTCAGCGCCCCGCACGATCGCGTAGGCGTAGGGGAAGACGGCGCTCATGGTCGCGACGATTGGGCTGACCACCGCCGACGATGACACCCCGAGGCCAGAGAGGTAACCCCACAGCCCGATGCCGAGACCGAGACCGGAGACAAGTCCGATCAGCAGGTCGATGCCGATGAGTTCGCTCGAGACAAACGCGAGCGTGATCGCCGATGCGACGATGCTGACGGCCTGCACCACGACCGAGGCGATCACCGGCCCACGACGGTTGACGACATGTCGACCGAAGAGATCTGACAGCCCGATGCTGAGGGCGGTCAGCGATCCGAAGAGCGCGCCCACTCAGGAGTCAGCCGCGAGGCATTGCGCAAGCTCGGCGCTGAAGGCATCGACCGTGAGCTGGTCGGGAGTGGCCGCGATAGCCGCGACGTACTCCTCGGTCATCGCCTGGACCTTGGCCGTCATGCAGTCGACGACCTGGCTGCTGACAGCCATCGAACCCATCGCCGGATCGTCGAGGGTCTGAATCATCTCGAGGGCGACGAGCTTCGGCGGGGGCGGCGAGGAACAGCCGACGCCGACGAGCACAAGGGTCATCGAGGCGACGGCGAGGGCTCGCTTGGTCAGTCCGGAACGCACGGCGGCGAGGCTATCGCCGGCTGCCGTTCACTCGATCGTCAGCTCGCGGGCGCGTGCGAACACGTGGTCGAGCATCTCCTCGGTAAGTCGCCCGGTAAAGGTGTTCTGCTGGCTCGGGTGGAACGAGCAGATCAGGGTCGGCCCTCCGTCAACGACGCACTCGGCGCCGTGACCGAAGCGCGGTCGCGGACGCACATCGAAATGCCGGCAGGCCGCTTGGAATCCGAACGCCCCGAGACACACGACGACTTGGCATCGCTTCAGGAGCGCGAGTTCCTCGGCGAGGAACGGCGCGCACTCGTCGCGCTCCTCGATGCTCGGTTTGTTGTCCGGTGGCGCGCACCGCACCGCTGCGGTGACCCAGGCATCGCTCAGTTCGAGTCCGTCGTCCCGGCTCGTCGACTCGGCCTGATTGGCGAGACCAGCCCGGTGCATCGCCGCGAAGAGCCAGTCGCCGCTCCGATCTCCCGTGAACACCCGCCCCGTCCGGTTGGCTCCGTGAGCGGCCGGTGCAAGACCGAGCACCACAATGCGGGCGTTCGGATCGCCGAACCCGCTGACCGGTCGACCCCAGTAGTCCTCGTTGCGATAGGCGGCCCGCTTCTCACGAGCGATCTGCTCGCGCCAGTCGACGAGCCGGGGACACGCTCGGCAGGCTTCGATGCGCCGAGCGAGGGTGTCGAGAGGTGCTCGCTCGCCGATGCCCGCCATGCGACCGGACAGTAGGTTGAGGGGCTGATGGCGGCGAAGTCGACCTCCCCCCGGCGTCCGACGACGGTGCTGCTCGTGCGTCACGGGCGCACGCCGACGACCGGCAAGGTGCTCCCGGGCCGTGCCCGCGGTCTTCACCTCGCCGACGAGGGTCGACGCCAGGCCCAAGCGGCGGCGGAGCGGATCGCCGCTCTCGGCTCGGTGGACGCGCTGTACTGCTCGCCGCTCGAGCGAACCCGCGAGACAGCGGCCCCCATCGCGAAGGCGCTCGGAATGCGCGCGATCGCAGATCGCGGCCTGCTCGAATGCGACTTCGGTGACTGGACAGGTCAGTCGCTCGCGAAACTCTCGAAGTTGCCGGAGTGGCGAACCGTGCAACAGGCACCGAGCACGTTCCGGTTCCCGAACGGCGAGAGTTTCACCGAGATGCAGGTGCGAATCGTCTCGGCGGTCGACCGGCTGCGGGCACGCCACCCGGGCGGGACGATCGTGTGCGTCAGCCATGCCGATCCGATCAAGGCGGTCATCGCTCACGCCGTCGGCACTCACATCGATCTCTTCCAGCGCATCGTCGTGTCGACCTGTTCGATCTCGGCCCTCTCCTGGTTCGATGGCGGACCGGTGGTGCTCGCGGTCAACACGACGGGCGGTCCGATCGGGGAACTGGCGTGAGCGAGTTCGATCCCCTCGATCCAGTGGATGTGTTCACCACCGGGGCGGTCGGTCGGCCGGGTTCGCGCGTGTTCTTCTTGCAGTTGCGCTCTGGTGACGCGCAGTTCACGATGAAGTGCGAGAAGCAGCAGGTCGCCGCCATGGTCGACCATCTGCGCCACGTGCTCGAGGATCTCCCCCCGCCCGAGGACCGACCGCTGGCTGGCACGCTTGAGTTGTTGCCGCCCTCGTCGGAGGAGTTCGTGCTCGGTCCGATCGGACTCGGCTACGACCCGCGGGCGGACATGGTCGTGTTGCAGTTCGAGGAGATGCACGAGGTCGACGAGGAGGGTGATCCGGTCGACGACGACCACGAGCGCATCCGTGTGCAGGTCACCCGCGGGCAGGCCGCCGCCTTCTGCGACCACGCCGATGGGGTTGTGGCGAGCGGACGGCCGAACTGCCGCTGGTGCGACCAGCCGATCGATCCGGACGGTCACCCGTGCCCTCGGATGAACTGAGTCCTCTCGCCACCGTTGACCGGATCGATCACCTCGAGCGGGCTGCTCTCGAGGTGGAGGGGCGTATGCCGTGGAGTTCGAACGCGACGTTCCTCGTGTCGACCTCGCTCGAGGGGGTGAATCATCGCGCGATCTACAAGCCGATTCGCGGTGAGCGTCCGCTGTGGGATTTCGAACCGGGCCTGCACCGTCGGGAACGCGCGGCCTACCTGCTAAGCGAGCACCTGTCGCTCGGCGTGGTGCCGCCGACGGTCATCCGTGAGGGTCCGCTCGGCGAGGGCTCGCTTCAGTGGTTCGTCGATGCCGACCATCGCGAGCACTACTTCACGATCCACGAGCAGCGACCCGACCTCCACGATCGGCTGAGAGCCATCGCGGCCCTCGACATCGTGGCGAACAACACCGACCGGAAGAGCGGGCACTGCTTGCTCGCTGACGACGGCGTGTGGGCGATCGACAACGGGCTGTGCTTTGCCGAGGAGTTCAAGTTGCGCACGGTCATTTGGGAGTTCGCTGGCGAGCCCTTGCCCGAGTCGCTGGTCGACCGGTTGCGCCGACTCGTCGAGCGCGTCCCTCTCGACCTCGCGGCGCTTCTCTCCGAACCTGAGGTCGACGCGATGGTGGACCGCACGCGCGCGCTGCTCGATCTCGGCGAACTCCCTCACGACGAGACCGGCCGCCGTTATCCCTGGCCGCTTATATGAGCGGGCCGACCGATCTCGGAGACGACCCGATCACCGATTTGGTGCATCGGGCTGACCTCGATGGTCTGGTCCGCCTGATCGACTCGTTCACGACGGATCGAGAGTGGTCGGAGTTGCTCCGTCTTCGCGATCGGGCGCGGGCGGCGGTCGAGACGGGCCGTCAGCTGTGGCCCGCGGCGACGCTCGCCGAGTACCGCTTGGCCCTGCACGCCCCTCCTGAGTGGGCTGCCCGAGTGCTCGATGGTGAGTCGGGAAGGTTCACGATCGGTCCGCTGGCCGAGGTGGTGGCGAGTCGGCTGACTTGGGCCGATCTCGATGGCCTCGTGTCGGGTCCGGTCGCAGCCGGTGTGGCCCATGAGCGCGTCGCGCGCGGTGAGGACCTGACCGGCCTCGAGGTGGCGCCGGTGATCGAGTTGCCGCTCGCCCTCGCCGGCTGGGAGCGCGCCTACACGGTGCCGGCGTATTCCGATGAGGGGATCGACGACACGGCGCCGTCGATCCAACTCGTCTGGTCGGAGCATGACCTCGAGGGCCGGAATCCGGTGGTGGTCGATGACGACGAATCGGCTCGCGCCTTCCGTCAATTAGTTGAGACCTGGACCGACTCGTCCACGGGCAGATGCGGGTTTGTCTGCGTTGAGGGCGACCCGCTCGACGCGTTGGCCGCGCTCGGGTTGCGACGGTCGCGCACCGCTCCTGTGGCGTTCAGTGATGCGATCGATCTGCTCGCCTGGGCTGGCGCCACCGGCGCTGCCCGCGGCCGGCGCCGTGGCGCGGCGCTTGGACGTTTCGGGGTGTGGTGGCTTCTCGCCGCGCTGTGCGATCTCGGCGAGCCCTGGCCTCCGGATCCCGAGGTGCTCGGCGCGGCCTCTGGCGCCCTCGAGTGGCGCTGGTGGGATGGCTTCGAGCCCTCGTCAGGATGGCGGCTATCGCTGTGTGCCCACGACCGAGACGCCGGGCTCAGTTGGGCGATGTCGGCGGCCGACGAGGCCTGAGCGTTCGGCTCAGCCGCGGCCCTGCAGAGCCTCAAGGAGCTTGGGCAGCACCTTGTGCACATCGCCGACGATGCCGAGGTCGGCGACGCCGAAGATGGGAGCCTCCGCGTCCTTGTTGATCGCGATGATGTGCTTCGAGCCCTTCATGCCGACCATGTGCTGGGTAGCGCCGGAGATTCCGGCCGCGATGTAGACGTTCGGCTTCACGACCTTGCCGGTCTGGCCGACCTGCATCGAGTAGGGCACCCAGCCGGCGTCGACGATGGCTCGCGACGCGCCAGCCGCTCCCTTGAGCACCTTGGCGAGGTCGTCGACCATGGCGAACTTGTCGGCCTCGCCGAGGCCGCGGCCTCCGGAGACGACGACTTCGGCTTCGTCGAGCTTGGGTCCGGTCGACTCCTCGACGTGAACGGCGGTGACGGTGGCCCCACCGGTCGATCCGAGGTCGGGCACCGGGGCAGCCATCACCTCGGCCGCTCCGCCACCGGCCGATTCAGCGGCGAACGACTTTGGGCGGAACGCGGCGAGGAAGGGGCCCTCGCCAGAGAAGGTGGTGGCGACGAGCGTGTTGCCGCCGAAGACCGGGGTGATCACGGTGACCGAGTCGCCGTCGACGGAGAGGTCGGTGTTGTTGGTGATCACGGTGCGATCAAGCTTGACCGAGAGACGGGCCATCACGTCCCGGCCCTCGTAGTTCTGAGGGAACATGATCAGGTCGGGGCGGTCGCCGCCCTCGATGACCGCGACGAGAGCGGAGGCGATCGCCGCCCCGGGGAGGGCTCCACCGAGGTCGCCGGTGGCGTACACCCGGGAGGCGCCGAACTCGCCGAGGGTGCCGGCGACGGCGGAGGCGTCACCGCCGATCACCGCGGACACGGTCCCACCGAGGGAGCGCGCCTTCGTGAGCAGTTCGAGCGTTCCCGTGGTGACCGCTCCGTCATTGGCCTGGGCGAACACCCAGATGTTCGAGATCGTCATGTCGTTCTCCGTCCGTTCCCTGTGTCGTTCCGTCGTTCGCGAGTTCCGCTCAAATGACCTTGAGTCCCTCGAGGAACTCAACGATCTTCACGTGGGCTTCTCCGTCGTCCTCGATGACCTCGCCGGCTTCGCGAGTCGGCGCCTGGGTCACGGAGGTGATCTGCTGTCCGGCCGCGTCCCACCCGGTGGCAGTGACGCCGAGGTCGGCCGCGGTCACCGTGTCGACCGGCTTCGACTTGGCGGCCATGATCCCCTTAAAGCTCGGGTAGCGCGGTTCAACGACGCCTGCAGTGACGCTGACGACTGCGGGCAGCGGGCAGGTGACCTCGTCGTAGCCGGCTTCGGTCTGGCGGTTGACCTTGAGCGAGCCGCCTTCGACGGCGACGCTCTTTGCGAAGGTGACCGAGGGAAGGCCGAGCACTTCGGCCATCTGCTCGGGGACGGTGCCGGTGTAGCCGTCGGACGACTCGGTGCCGGCGAGCACGAGGTCGGCTCCGCCGAGACGCTGGACCGCCGCGGCGAGCACCTTGGCGGTGGTCAGGGCGTCGGATCCGGCGAGGCCGGGATCGGAGACGAGCACTCCTTGGGCGGCTCCCATGGCGAGGGCGGTGCGAAGCCCGGACACCTCTCCGTTGGGCGCCATCGAGACGAGGGCGACCTCACCGCCACCGGCGGCATCAACGAGCTGCAGCGCCATCTCGACGCCGTAGCTGTCGGACTCGTCGAGGATGAGCTTTCCGTCGCGTTTCAGGGTGTTGGTCGCCGAATCGAGTTCGCCGGGGAGGGCGGGGTCCGGGATCTGCTTGACGCACACGATGACCTTCATGGCGCAATTGTTACCGGCCGGTCACCTGTGCGCCCAACCGGAGCGGAACGTGGCCACTGGTACCGTGCGCGGGCGTGCGGATCCTGCTGGTGGTGAACTCCTTCGCCTCATCGGTGACGCCGCGCAATACCGTCGTGGTGCACCGTCGCTTGAGTCGCGACCATGACGTCGAAGTCGTCGAGACGAACCGCCGAGGGCACGCCACACGCTTCGCCGATGACGCTGCGCGACGGGGCCTCGACGCGGTCGTCGCCTTCGGTGGAGATGGCACCCTCAATGAGGTGGCGTCCGGCGTAGCGGGCACTAACACGGCCCTCGGGGTGCTTCCGGGCGGCTCCACCAACGTGTTCGCTCGCACGATCGGCTTGGAGAACGATCCGGTCGCGGCAGCCGACACCTTGGCCGAAGCGCTGCTCGAGGGATCGATCGATCGGGTCGGCCTCGGCGCGGTGAATGGTCGTCATTTCTGCTTTCACACGGGGGTGGGGTTCGATGCCGCTGTCGTGGCCGCGGTCGAGCGTCACGCGTCGCTCAAACGTTGGCTCGGTCATCCGCTCTTCATTTGGTCGTCGGTATCGACCTGGACGAGGGGGTTCGATCGGACGAAGCCGAATCACTCGGTGGTCTCAGCCGATGGACGTTCGATCGATGGGGCGTTCTTGACCGTGCTGTTGAACTCGAGCCCATACACCTATCTCGGAAATCGTCCGGTCGACATCGCCCCATCGGCTGCTCTTGAACGGCCGCTCTCAGTGGTCTCCCTGACGCGTTTCGATCTCGGCACCCTCGGCGGCACCTTCCTCGACGCTCTCCGTGGTCGACCGGGCCGACGCGACGGGGTGGTCGCGTGGGAGGACGTCTCGTCAGTGAGGGTGGAGGCGTGCGACGCCGACGCCGGCATGCCGTATCAGGTCGACGGCGACCATCTCGGTTCGATGCCGGTTTTGGAGGTCGAGCACTCCCCTGAGGCGATCCGTCTCGTTCGGCCCCGCTGAACGTCGACCTGACCGCTCCTTCAGTCCGAGCGGCGAAGGAGCGAGCGGGCGACGTCGGGTTCGTCGGTGCAGATGCCGTCGACACCGAGTTCGATCATCGATTCGATCGCGTCGGCACCGTCAACGGTCCACACGTTGACCTCGACTCCGGCCGCGCGGGCGCGGGCGAGGGTCGGCGCGTCGAGGTCACCGAACCACGGGTGCCACACCGGATGCGCAGGCTCACCTGCATCGAGGAGACGCTCGAGTGCCTCGGCGGCCGGCGCCTCGGTGAGGAGGGCGGTGCGAGGTCCGCCGAGGTCGCGAACCCGATCGACGGTGGCTCGATCGAAACTCGAGATGAGCCACCGATCGAACGTCTCGATGCGACCGCGGAGTTCATCGACCACTCGATCGGCGATCTCGCGCCCTTCGTCGAAGCCCGGTTCGCCGTCGGAGTTCTTGATCTCAATGTTGACGAGCACCGGCGAGCAAGCATCGAGAGCGGCGTGAAGGTCGGGCACGCTCGAGGGAAGTTCGGCGCGGACCGTGTCGGCGATCGCCCGACCGTCGGGCAGATGGGCGTCGTGGTGGATCACGAGCGCGCCGTCCGCGGTGGAGCGAACATCAAGTTCGATGCCGTCGGAGCCGAGGGTGACAGCGGTGCGAAAGGCCTCGAGCGTGTTCTCGGGGGCGTGCCGGTTGGCGCCGCGGTGGGCGATGACGTTGATGGGTTGCCGCTGCTGCACAGCGGGAACGTAGCCCTCCGACGCGCAGCCGTCGGCACGCCGTCTACCGGTATCGCCGAGGACGACAGCACATCATCTCCCCTTCCGATGGGCCTATGTGAACCCCGCATGACATCTTGTGCCGCCTCCGAGCGCGTCATAGGTTCTTCGCCGTCCTCCGGTGACGCGAGTTCACCTGATGGCAACCCGGTCAGACCGGGACAACCGGCTGGATTTCGCCGGAAAAGACCCCCGAGAACCAGTCAGGAGAATGCCGATGATCGTCGCCCCGAACCCCGCTCTCGACCAGGCCGACGATTCCTGGAGGGACCGGGCACTGTGCCGGGAGACCGATCCGGAGCTCTTCTTCCCGATCGGCACCACGGGTCACGCGGTGGGAACGATCGAACAGGCGAAGAGCATTTGCTCTGGTTGCCAGGTGGTCGGCGAATGCCTCGACTACGCCCTCGCCACAAATCAAGACTCGGGTATCTGGGGCGGTCTCTCGGAGGACGAGCGCCGCGACATCCGTCGTCAGCGAGCAGCCGCGCGCCGCGCTGAGCGCGCCGCCGCTGCGACCTGACCGGCCTCGCCGGCCAATACGCTCCGCTCAGCGGTTGGCGTCGGTCAGCGACCGTTCGACTCCGCTCACCAGTCGAGCGCGCTCACGGTGATCCAACGGCCGCTGGGTGCTGATGTCGATCTCGATCTCGCCGGTGGCGTCCTGATGTGTCTCGATGTCGCCGAGGAGGATCACGTCGGTGAGTCCCGGGCTCCCGGCCAAACCGCGCAGTGACGCCTCGACGCGATCATCGTCGATGCGCTCAGACACGCGAACCCGCAGCTTCGTAGTGCTCGGATCCTGCGACAGGTTTCGAACGTGCGCAAGGGCGTGGTTGGGGAGATGCACGGCGCTCTCATCGTCGCGGAGCCGGGTGCTGAACAGACCGATGTGATCGACGACCCCACGGACGCGACTGCCGTTCACCGTCTCGCACTCGATCAGATCGCCGGCGCCGTACCGGTCTTCGAAATGCACCAGCAGGCCGGTCAGGTAGTCGTTCACCTTGTGCTGCCCGCCGATCGCCACGGCGGCTCCGAGGAAGCCAGCCGACGAGAGGAAGAACGCAGCGTCCACCGCAAGTACGTGGAACACGACGATGAGGGTGATGATCCAGACGACGACCGACACGAGGTGGTTGAGGATTCGCGACGCGGCATCGATGCGCTGGCGTCGACGCTGCTCGCGAACCATCGACGACTCGTCCGCGCCTCGCAAGGAGCGAACCCGCCAGGGTCCGGTCTCGAGTCGGACAGCGCGGTCGGCGAGGCGGCGCACGATTCGGCGGATGACGAACCCAGTGACTCGGGTCAGCATCCAGGCCGAGATCAAGATGATCGCCACGACGACCGGGCGAGAAACGGTTTCCATGGCGCGAAGCATGCCAGCGCCATGACGCCTCAGTGCGTCACCGTCGTGTGCCTCCCGTCACGGGGCTGGAGGCGCCTCGAGCGAAGCGTTTAGCTCACTCCTCAGCGGTCGGCACCCGCAAGCGAACCACGGTGCCGCGGGCTCCAGCGGCGCTGTCGAGCCCGGCGCTCGCTAGATCGTCGGCGCTGGCTGGGTTCATCTCGATCGTTCCCGCGAGCTCGGTGGTCACGAGCGTCCGCACGATCGACAACCCGAGGCCGGTGGCCTGCTCGAGATCGAAGCCGCTCGCCACTCCCCGACCGTCGTCGACGACGGTGATCGTGAGGTGGTCATCGTCATGAGCGAGGCGGACAACGACGGAACCACCGCTCGACCCCTCACCGAAGGCATGTTCGACGGCGTTCTGCAACAACTCGGTGAGAACCACGGAGAGCGGGGTCGCGATCGTCGCGGGAATACGCCCCCCGTCGCCCTCGACGGTGAAGCGCACCGGCCGGTCGGGTGACTGGAGCCCCTCCTCGGCGAGACGCAGGAGCGGTCGCACGATCTCGAGGAAGGTGACGTCGTCACCGGGTTCGCGCGAGAGCGCCTCGTGCACGAGGGCGATGGTTCGGATACGGCGCACCGACTCGCCGACCGCCGAAACCGCCTCGGGGTGGGTGAGCCGACGCGATTGCAGTCGGAGCAACGACGAGATGGTCTGCAGGTTGTTCTTGACGCGGTGGTGGATCTCGCGGATCGTCGCGTCCTTCGACATGAGCAACCGGTCGCGTCGGCGCAACTCGGTGACGTCGCGCACGAGCAGCACGGCTCCAGAGACCTGGCCGGCGGTGAGGAACGGGACGCACCGGCACAGCAGGGTGACGTCAGCCCTCTGCTCGAACTCCTCGATCACCGGCACACGGCGTTCGAAGGCCTGTCGTACCGGACCGTCGTGGAAGCCGATCTCGGCGAGGTGCAGACCAACCGCGCTCGTTTGGATGCCAACCCGGTGGAGGGCGGAGTTCGCGTTCGGTGAGACGTAACGAACGGCTCCGTCACCATCGAGGAACATGACGCCGTCGCCCACACGAGGGGCGGCGCTCGAGTCGCCGACTCGGGCGGGGAATGGGAACTCGCCGTCGACAATCATGTCGACGAAGTGATCGAAGATCTCGGTGTAGACCCGTTCGAGTTCGCCGGGACGCCGACCGGAGAGCTCGACCCACTCCTTGGTCATGACGGCGATGACTTGCCCATCGTGACGCACCGGGATGGCGAGCATCCGCGAAGGGTCGGCCATGTCCTCCACTTCGACCTCTCCCTCGGTGATCGCCCCGGTCGATTTGGCGACGGCGAGCAGCGATACCTCGGTGTCGTTGGCGGCCGCGCCGACGAAGTCAGTGGCGAAGATCGTCTGTCCGGTGGCGGGACGCACCTGGCCGATGGTCAGCCATCCACCGTCTCTGGTCTCGACGTAGAGCAGAAGGTCCGAGAAGGAGAAGTCAGCGAGGATCCCCCACTCCGACACGAGCCGGTTGAGATGAGCGATCTGATCCCGGTCGAGGTCGGTCTGCTCGCGGACGTGGTCAGTCAGCGTCGACATCGCCTCCGAGTCTGCCCGACATCGACTCCCGGTGACGGCATTCCCGCTGGGTAGTACCGTTCCCCCATGGACAGTTCACCGGCCACACCCACGGTCGCCGATATCCGAACGTCGGTGGCCCCCGATGCCGAGCGCGCGTCGTTCACCACCTTTGAGGAGAGCACCGCAGCTGACTGGTCGGTCATCGCCTCCCAGCTGCCGGTCACCCAGGCGATCGCGGCGGCCAACATCATCGATCAGTTGCGCATGCTCGAACGCGATCACGGTGGTTTCCCGGTGACCCGCTTGGAGCACAGCCTCCAGACGGCGACCATGGCTGAGGAGGACGGCCGCGATGCCGAGTACGTGCTCTGCGCGCTCCTGCATGACATCGGCGACACCCTCGCCCCCTACAACCACCCTGATATCGCCGCCGGCATTCTCAAGCCGTTCGTCTCACCAGCCAATCACTGGATGGTCCAGCACCACGGCATCTTCCAGGGCTACTACTTCTGGCATCACATCGGCCTCGATCGCGACGCACGTGAGAACTTCCGGGCGCACGAGTTCTTCGAGTACACCGAGGAGTTCTGCGCCAAATACGACCAGGCCGCGTTCGATCCGGACTACGTGAGTGCTCCCCTCGAGCACTTCGAACCGCTGATCCGTCAGTTCTTCGTGCCTGAGTCGACCACCGAGACGTACAACGCCTTGAGGTAGGCCCCGTGGCGAAAGCCGATCGGGTGGTCGACGGGGTGACCGGTGCGCCGGATCTCGCGCACCCGTTGGCTGCTGCGCCCGGCCGCGCGTGACACCGCCCCGGCGAGGGTGTCCACGTCGATCCTCGCCGAGCAGGACGCTTGCACCATCGTGCCGCCGGAGCGGGTGAGCGCGATGCCGAGGGCGGCGAGTCGTTCGTAGGCCGCGACCGCCCGGTCGACTTGGTTGGCCGCCCGGGCGAACGACGGCGGGTCGAGTACCACGAGATCGAAGGCCCGGCCGTCGGCGACCATGCCTTCAAGTACTTCAAACGCGTCCCCTCGGGTGCTCGTCACCCGGCAGGCCGCCACCTCGGCGAGATGTCGATTGCGCCGGAGGTTCGCTTCGGCGGTCTCGAGCGCGGGGCCGCTCACGTCGACCATGTGCACCGAGCGGGCTCCGCCAGCGGCCGCGGAGAGCGAGAAGCCGCCGGTGCTGGAGAACACGTCGAGCATCTCGACGCCGTCGGCGAGTGAGCGGACGAGGGCGCGGTTGTCTCGCTGGTCGAGGAAGTGCCCGGTCTTGTGACCAGCGACCACGTCGACCCCGAGGCGCAGTCCGCGCTCAAGCACCTCGATCGGGCCATCGGGCGGGTCGCCGACGAGCACGGCACCGTCACCGAGTTGCTGCTCTGTCGATGCGGAGGAGAGCGCACGGGAGGTCCGCAGCACGACGCGGCTGGCTCCGGTCCGCTCGATGAGCGGCAGCAAGACGTCTCGCAGGTTCGGGAGCCAGGCCCCCGTGTAAATCTTGGCAACGAGGGTGTTGTCGTATCGATCGATGACAAGTCCTGGAAATCCGTCGTTCTCGCCGTGGATGAGTCGGTAAGCGGTGGTGCCCGGGTCGGCCGCGAGCGATTCGCGGGCCGCGAGGGCGGTGTCGATCCGACTCGACCACCATCGCTCATCGATGTCGGTCGGGCGACCGTGATGAAGTAACCGCACCCGGATTGGCGAGGTCGGGTCCAGCAGGCCGATACCGGCGAACTCTCGATCCGGGTCGAACACCACAGCGAGATCACCGACGGAGCCTTCACTGGATCGGCTGATGGAGCCGTCGAAGAGCCAGGGGTCGCCTGAGCGGACCGCCCGGGCGCCGGCTGGGGTGGCGTGAACCGCCACCCGCCGCTCTCCTCGCGCGGGAAGGGTTTCGATGACGCTCATCGCCAAGTGCCGCTCAGTTCGGCGAGGGCGTCGACGGTCACCGGTTCGATGGACGACTCTGGCACCTCGAGCACGGGCGTGTCGAGGGCAAGGCCGGTCAGGCGTGTCCGTCGGGTGTCGGCCGATCGGGCGAGCCGGTCCGCGACGACCCGAATCGACTCGCGCCGCTGAGCGTCGAGTTTGTCGAGCCCGTCGATGAGCTCGTCGACCGCGACAGGCATCGGGGCCCGGTTGGCGACGACGAGATCGAGGGTGTGGCGTCTCGCGGCGAGTTCGGTCGCGAACTCGCGGGTCTCGCGCATCGGGTTCGGTTCGGGGGTGGTCACAGCGATGAAGGCGGTGCGGTCACTGCGCAGGAGCCGTTCGACCCCTCCGGCGCGTCGCACGAACTCGGGTTCGAGGGCGATGAAGAGGTCGAAGAAGGTCGTGATGTCGCGCAGGAACCGAGCCCCGAGGATCACGTCGGCGACAAGGTCGAATCCGCGTGAGGCGAGCGCGGCCAGGCGACTGCGACCCGGCGAGGTGAGTAGACGAGCAAGCCGGGAAGCAAAGAACTCGCGCATGCGGTCGGGGGCGTCGATCACGTCGAGGGCATGACGGGCTGGCGGGGTGTCGACGACGATCAGGTCGTAGTCGCCGGAGAGGTGACGCTCGTAGACGGCTTCGAGGGCGAGGTAGTCGTGGCTGCGGGCGAAACGATCGGTGAGGTTGCGGTAGAGCGGGTCGGCGATGAGCGCCTCCGCGGAGGCCTCGTCGGGTGAGAGTCGCCGAACGAGGTCATCCCAGCCGTCTCGGGTGTCGACCATGATCGATTCGAGGGTGCCTCCGCCGGGCAGATCGACCCGTCCGTCTCCGTCGAGGCCGAGGGCGTCGGCGAGACGTCGCGCTGGGTCGACGGTGATCGCGAGCACCCGTCGGCCTGTGCTGGCAGCTCGTACGGCCAGCGAGGCGGCGGTGGTCGTCTTGCCGACTCCGCCCGGCCCGCACACCAGGAGCACCTCACGCTCGGCGAGGAGCCGCTCGACGGTGTCGCGTCCGCTGTCACTCATCGGCGCCCCCGGCGTCGTTGGTGAGGTGTGCGACGAGGGCCTCGACCTGCTCGGCGAGTCCGGCAGCGATCATCGCCTCGTCGTCAGCGAAATCGATTTCGGGCAGGACAGCCCCGGCGACCCCATCCCCGGCGACGCCGAGTAGGTCTCCGAGCACCCCGCTCGCCCGGTCGGCGCGCTCGGCCGCGGCGAGCACCGCCGCTGCGGACGGGATGCCGCGGTCGCGAGCCGAGGTCAGTGCCTTGACGGAGTCTCGGTCGAGGCCGGCTTCGGGCACCCGGTTGACGATGACGGAGGCGACCGACAGTCCGGTACGGCTGGTGATCGTGTCGATGAGCTCTCCGGTCTCCGACACCGGCAACCCCTCGGCGACGGTGACCACGACCACCCCTGTTCGCTCGGCGTCCTCGAGGATTTCCGACATCCAGCCGGTCTGCTCGGCGATCACCCCGGAGTGCACGAACTCCGACATCGCGCGCGGCGCGTCGATCTGCGACACGACGTGACCGGTCGACTCCGCGTCGACGACGACGAGGTCGTAGTTGTCGCGACGCACCTCGTGGCACACCTTGCCGATGGCGAGGATCTCGCGAACTCCGGGGGCGGCGTCGGCGACGTAGTCGAAGATGCGCGCGAGCGACCCGACGCGGTCGGCGAAGGGAATCTTCACGAAGAGTCGGACGTATTCGCGGAGCGCCCGTTCGGTGTCCATCGACATGGCGTCGACGGCGATGGTGTCGTCAAGGGCGATCGTCGATGGTTCGAATCCAACCGGCGGCGACCCGAGCGATGCGGCGAGCCGCCCGCTGCCGTCCATCTCGCAGGCGAGCACCTTCGCCCCGCCGCGCGCAGCGGCGATGGCGATCGCGGCGGTCACCGAGGTCTTGCCGACACCACCCTTGCCGGTGACGATGAGCAGCCGGCGCCGGGCCACCCGGCTCAGCCGCCGAAGCCGATGCGCCGTTCGCCGTCGGCGGAGCCGATCTCGACGTAGGCGATCTTGGCGGCGGGAATCGCCACCCGGCGACCGCGGCGGTCGTCGACCCACAGCACGTCGGCAGCTCCCGACATCGCGGCCTCGACCCGGCTCATGAAATCGTCGCGGGTTGAGTCGTCGACCTCGACGGTCACTTCGCGGGGGGCCTGTGTCACTCCGATGCGTACGTCCACGGGCGAGACGGTACCCGTCCTTCGGGCCCGCAGCCCACCCGCGCTCAGGTCAAGAGCAAGGTGCCGATGCGCCGGGAGGCGACGCGCAGGCCGATCACGGTCATCACGGCGAGCACGGTGACGTGTCCGAGAAGCCCCCACGACCCCTCGCCGAGGCAGGCGGCGCGCACGAGCGCGACCCCGTGGTAGAGCGGCGACAGCTGCACCACCCACGAGAGTCCTCCGTAGGAGGACACCGGGTAGAAGGTGGCCGAGAGCACGAACATCGGGAGGGTGGCCGCCGGAATGAACTCGAAGTCGTTCCAGCCGCGCATATACGTGGTGACGGCCATTCCGGCTGAGGCGAAGGCGAGCCCGATGAGCACGCAGGCCGGCAGCGCCAGCAGCGCCCACCAACTGATGACCATGCCGAGCGCGGCCATGCAGCCGAGGAACGCGACCGAGTACAGGACGCCGCGCATGAGCGCCCACGTGATCTCGCCGATGGCGACGGCGCTCGGCCCGAGCGGGGTGGAGAGCACGGTCTCGTAGAGGCGGGCGTGTTTGAGCTTGAAGAAGATGTTCATGGTCGAGTCGTAGACCGCGCCGTTCATCGCGGACGACGCCATCAGTGCCGGAGCGACGAAGACGGCGTAATCCACTGGGCCGTTGGGGGTCTGCACGTCGCCGACGAGGGCCCCAAATCCGATACGGATCGACAGGAGGTAGAAGAGCGGTTCGAAGAATCCACTGACGATGATCAGCCAGGTGCGCCGGTAGACGAGGATGCTCCGCTCCACCATCCGCCCGGCGCCGCGCAGGGTGCCCGGAACAACCCGGAGCGCCGGCGCGGTGATGGTGTCATCGACGGCGGTCGCGCTCATCGGGTGAGCCTCCGGTGGAAGGTGATTCGGCAGATGATGTAGCCGATCGCGGTCAGCACGGCGAGGTAGGCGAGGTGCCCGCAGGCGGCCGCGAAGGTGATCCCTGATGTCGTGAGTCCGCGTGAGAGTTCGACGCCGTGCCATAGCGGCGTGATCCAGGCGACGGGGCGGAGCGCCGAGGGCAGCGAGTCGACCGGATAGAAGGCGCCGCCGAAGAGGAAGAGCGGGATGATGATGAATCGTTGAACCGCGGCGAAAGATGCCTCGCTCTCTCGCGTCGAGGCCCATGCCCCCATGGCGGTGGCGAACACCATCCCGCAGAGGGTGGCGCCGAGAGCGGCGGGGATCAGCCCCCATCCGCGGGTGGTCGGGATCGCGCCGAGCACGAGGGCGACGCCGGTGACGCCGAGCAGAATCCGGCTTGCCCACCAGAGCACCATGCCGTTGACGACGTCCCGCGGTGCGACAGGTGTCGCGGTCATCGCCTCGAAGGCTCGGCGCCATTTGAAGCCGTCCATCACCGGATAGGAGGCTTCGAAGGTGGCCGTCTGCATGGCGGTGGTGGCCATGAGGGCGGGCCCGAGGAAGGCGAGGTAGCCGAGCCCGCCGAGCGCGGCGGTCGACCCGGATCGCTCATCGACAAGCGCTCCGACACCGAAGCCCATGCCGCCGAGGAAGACGAGGGGCTGCAACATGCTGAGCAGCGCCGAGGATTTCCACGCTCTCCACACCGTGACGACCTGCGCCTCCCAAACGCGGATCGAGGCGGGTGTGCTCCGACGAATCACGGTCGCGCTCACTCGACGAGGCTCCGTCCGGTGAGCCGGAGGAACACGTCCTCGAGTGAGCTGCGGCGCACGAGTGACGCGAGCGGCTCGATTCCGAGTTGGTGGACGCTGGCGAGGGCCGCCTCACCATCGTGCGCGTAGACGAGAACGCGATCGGGGAGCACCTCGACGCGCTCGCCGATCGGCGCGAGTCGTTCGGCAATGTCGTCTGGGGTGGTCGACGACAGGCGGAGTTCGAGCACCTCGCGGGTGGAGTGCTCGACGATGAGTCCGCGAGGTGTTCCCTCGGCGACGATGCGTCCCCGGTCCATGACGACGAGCCGGTCGCAGAGTTGCTCGGCCTCGTCCATGTAGTGGGTGGTGAGCGCGAGGGTGACCCCCTGCTCTTTGAGTCGGTAGAGCCGTTCCCAGAGCACGTGGCGGGCCTGCGGGTCGAGGCCGGTGGTCGGCT
>Ga0255760_10000479_pt1 | contig 39833 bp, 43 predicted proteins | sample 071ome_25_FD_179960 | JGI IMG/M metagenome (GOLD analysis project Ga0255760, IMG submission 179960) | Coastal salt marsh microbial communities from the Groves Creek Marsh, Skidaway Island, Georgia - 071410BT metaG (version 2) | ecosystem: Environmental > Aquatic > Marine > Intertidal zone >...
CCGATCGGTGCTTAGCCCTGGAATTCCGGGACGTGCACCGTCAGCCCGTCGAGGGCATCGGTGTAGATGATCTGGCAGGACAGACGGGAGGTGGGCTGGCGCTCGGGGTTGAGATCCAGCATGGACTCTTCCATATCCTCAAGACCGCCGCACTTGTCAGCCCAAGCCTCTTCCACGAATACGTGGCAGGTTGCGCAAGAGCACTGCCCGCCGCAGTCCGCGTCGATCCCCGGAACGCCGTTCTGCACCGCATTTTCCATCACGGAAATCCCTTCCGTGCCATCAATCTCATGCCGCGCGCCGTCGTGGGTGATGAAGATCAGCTTGGACATAGTGAATCCCTTAGTGTGTGTCGGACCCCGATGGCCCGAACGCTGCAAAACGTGATTCTAGCCTCACCTTTTGCCCCCGTGTCTACCCCGGGGGGCGTTTTTTCGCTTAAACCCTAGGCTAGCGCGATCTTAAAAGTGTCGAGGAGGCGCCAGAAGGCGCGGGCCGCGAGCTCCGGGTGGTAAACCGCGGAATCGATAGCACACCAGCCATGGCTAGCCCCGCCGTAAACTTGTACCTCATGAGGGCGACCCGCCGCCTCCAGCGCCGCCCGCAGCACGGTCTTATCCTCCGGAGCCCGGGCATCGTCGTTTTCCGCAATCGCCATGAGAAAACGCGCATCGCTCTGGGCAATGAGATGGTGAGGGCTGCCCTCCCCCTCGGCAACCATGCGGGACCCGTGGAAGGTGGCCCCGGCCTTGATGCGATCGGCCCGCGCTGCAGCGCTTTGGAGCACCATGGGGCCGCCCATGCAATAGCCCGTGGTGCCCATGGGCTTCGCGCTATCAACCTCGGGCTGGGCATCAAGAAAATCCACGAAAGCCTTCGCATCCGCCATGGTCGTTTCCGCACTCAAGCTGCGGAAGAGAGGTAAGACTCGCGCCCGCACCGCGTCTTGCCCAAACTGCGCCCCGGCCTGCACCACCGGCGCTGGGGTTTTGCGGTAGTAAGGATTCACCGTCAGCACTGCGTAGCCCGCCTCAGCAAGGCGCTGTCCCATGGTTTCGAAGGCCGGTCGCAAGCCGAGAATATCGGGCCAGACCAAAACCGCCGGGGCCGGCCCCGTGGTCGGCGTGGAAAACACGGCATCACAGGGACCGTCGGCCCCGGGTATCACTACCCGCCGAGTCTGCACCGGCGCCGCTCGCGCCCCGGCGGGGAGGGTCAAAGCCAGCGCAGCGCCGAGGGACAGGGCCGAAAAGCGGCGTCGTGATAGGGCCGCGGCGGCTTCGTAGCGCCGTCCGTCTTCTAGGGTGTCTTGATCACACATGATGAGGACTCCTGACTTAGGACTCTTGGGCGGCCCGCTCACAGGGGCCGCAGGCGTCGAGGCGCCCCGCGTCCGCCAGCACGGCACGAATGAAATCGATCCACTGGGGATGGTCCTGAGGATCCCAGACCGTTCCCATGGCGGCGAAGGCCTCTTCCGCCGGCACCCCAAGGTGAATAATCCGGTACAGGGCAGAAAAGGCCGAAGCCCGGTAGTTCACCTGGCAATGCACGAGCGTCGGCGCCGCTGGCTGCGCCGCCATGAGCCCGGCGAAGGCGCGGAAATCCGTCACCGTGGGGTTGGCGAAATCCACGGCAAGGTGAGCAAACCCTAGGCCTTGGGCAAAAGCGAGGCGGTCCTCATCCGGAAGCGCCCCGGGGTTATCGCTAAAGGCCAGATAGATGATGCGCTCAAAACCCGCTGCCTTAATGCCCGGGAGCTGCTCCGCCGTGGGCTGGCCGGCGCTGGCAAAGGTGTCGCTGTAGCGCTTGAAACCCACGATCTCTTCCACGGCGGCTCCGGCGGGAAGTGCCAGCGCAGCCCCGAGGACCAGTAAGGCCCGGATAAGCTTTTGAACACTCGCAGGGAAAACCATGGCGCACTTCCTCGTGGGCAGCATCGATTGAGCTTGAAGGTAAGGGAGGGCCGGAAAAAAGGCCAGCGGGCCATGGAGGCTCGTATACTCAAGGCTCCTGGGGCCAAGGAACACCGCCGTGCACAGCCTTAAACCGCCCTCGCTTCTTGGCGCCTGGGCCCCCATTGTCCTGACCCTGGGCCTCTTAACCTACCAGCTGCGCCTGGCTGGGGGCGGACCGCCCCACGTTCCCATTATTTTTGGCATTGCCATCACCGCGCTCCTCGGCAGCCTCCGGGGCCATCGCTGGGAGGCCATGGAGAAGGCCATGGCCCAGGCCGTGGGCAGCGCCGTGCCAGTGATGGGCATCATGCTGACCGTGGGCCTGCTCATTGGCACCTGGATCCTCTGCGGCACCGTGCCCTGGCTCACCCTCACGGCCCTGGCGCTGCTCGACCCGACCTTCTTCCTGCCCGTGGCTTGCCTGTCCTGCGCCATGGTTTCCCTGCTCGTGGGGACCTCCTGGGGCACGGTGGGCACGCTAGGCCTTGCCCTCCTGGGTGCCGGGGAAAGCCTAAGCATTCCCGCCCCCATGACCGCCGGCGCCGTGGTGTCCGGCGCCTGGTTCGGGGACAAGCTTTCGCCTCTCTCCGACAGCACCAACTTTTCCGCGGCCATGGTGGGCACGGACCTTTACGCCCATATCCGGAACCTGCTGCCGACCACCCTACCCGCATTCCTTATGGCGCTTCTTGCCTACGGGGTTCTCGGCCGGAGCACCGGAGGCGCGCTAGACGACAGCACCGTAGCGCTGCTGCGCGCGACGCTGGAATCGCATTTCGTTTTCCATCCTCTGCTGGCCTTGCCCCCCGCGGTGGTACTTGCAGCGGCGCTCCTTCGCGTCCCCGCCCTGCCAGGCATCTTTTCCGGGGTGATCGCCGGCGCCCTCGTCGCCTGGCTTATTCAGGACGCGACGGTCGCCACGCTCTTACGGACGCTGATGGAAGGCTACCAACCAGCCACGGGGGAACCGCTGGTCGATACGCTGCTGGCCAAGGGCGGGCTCCTGTCCATGACCTGGGTGATCCTTCTGATCTTTGTCTCCATGATTTTCGGCGGCCTTCTGGAGGCCACGGGATGCCTCGATCGCATTCTCAGCGCCCTCATCCATCGACTGCACAGCCGCTTTCGGCTCTTTACGGCAGCCTTTCTCTCCACCCTGGGGCTCAATGTGGCGAGCAACATCTTTGTCACCCTGGCAGTGAACGGGCGGCTTTTTGCTCCCGTATTCCGGGGCGCGGGCTACAGCAGCGTAAACCTCTCCCGCACCCTCGAGGACGGAGGCACCCTGTCCTCGCCATTGATTCCCTGGAACGCCGGGGGGCTCTTCGTCACCAGCACCCTGGGCGTACCAACGCTGCTCTATGCGCCCTTTGCCATCGCCAACTGGTTCGCCATGGTGCTGGATCTGCTGTACGCCGCCCTCGGCCGCTTCACGCCCCAGGCCGACGCTACGGAAATCGCCCAGTGGCGCCGAGACCAGAATTTGCTTTTCCACGAGGGCCAACTGATCACCGCCGACGCCCTACCCCCCAACACCTTTGCTGCGGAGCGCACGCCATGAGCCCAAGCCTTTCCGATCCCACCGGCGGCCTGAGCACCCACGATGCGGCCTTAGATGCCCGGAACGAGACCATCAAGATTTGGATCAACGGGGAACTGGTACCCCGGCCCGAGGCCAAGGTGTCGGTCTACGATTCAGGCTTTCTGCTGGGTGACGGCATGTGGGAGGGACTGCGGCTCCACGGCGGCGCCTGGCCCTTTCTAGACGAGCACCTCGATCGCCTGTTCGATAGCTGCAAAGCGGTCAAGCTGGATATCGGCATGACCCAGGCTGAGGTCCGCGCCGCCCTCGATGCCACCGCCGCGGCCAATGGCATGACCGACGACGCCCACGCCCGGCTCATGGTGACCCGGGGCCCGAAGCGCCGCCCCTTCCAGCATCCTCAGCTGTCCCAGAGCGGCCCCACCATTGTGATCATCGCGGAGCACTCCCGCCCTGCGGAGGGCCTGCAAAGCCAGGGCATTCGCCTCGCCACCGTGCCCCAGGTGCGCGGCCTGCCCCACGCGCAGGACCCGAAGTTCAACTCCCACTCGAAGCTGAACTGCGTGCTGGCCTGCCTCCAGGCGGAGGCCGCCGGCGCCGACGAAGGACTCATGTTGGACCCCCACGGCTTCGTGAACACCACCAACGCTTGCAATTTTTTTATCGTCCGCCGGGGGGAGGTGTGGACCTCCACCGGGGACTACTGCATGAACGGCATCACCCGGCGGAAGGTGCTTGAGCTGTGCCGCCGCCACGGGATTCCCGCCTTCGAGAAAAACTATTCCCTTCAGGAGGCCTTGAGCGCTGATGAAGCCTTCCTCACCGGCACCTTCGGCGCCCAAACGCCAGTGCACAGCATTGATGGCATTGTCCTCGGCGATGGGACTCCCGGCGCGGGACCCATGACCCAACGCATCCAGAGCCTTTACCGGGCGCTGATCGAGGAAGAGGTGGCGAAACAGAGGGGATAGGGGAGAAGTGGAGCGGGCAGCGGGAATCGAACCCGCATCATCAGCTTGGGAAGCTGAGGTTCTACCATTGAACTATGCCCGCTTTGAGCGGTCCTCCCACGAACAACCGGGGGAGGTCCCTCCCCGCCGCGATCCGCGCTAACCCGCTACCCATCGCGGGGAGGGCAAAATTACGCGAAGCGCCAGAAAAAGGCCAGCGCCTCGCGCGTTTGGGGACTACTTCCGGCGAACCACTACGGGCAGCTCCCGAATGCCGCGAATAAAGCTCGAACGCAGGTAGACCGGATCACCCACGACCTCGATGTCTTCGAAGCGGTTCATGATCTCTTCCCAGAGGATACGCAGCTGCATTTCCCCAAGGCGGTTGCCGAGGCAACGGTGAATGCCGTAGCCGAAGGACACGTGGCTTCGGGCATTGGGGCGCTCGATCTGAAAGTCGTTGGGCGCCTCAAACTGGCTATCGTCCCGGTTGCCAGAGACATACCACATGGCCAGCTTGTCGCCGGCCTTGATCTGCTTGCCGCCAAGCTCCGTGTCTTCTAGGGCCGTCCGCGCCATGTGCGCGACCGGGGACTGGTAGCGGATGATTTCGGGGATCATGCCCGGGACCAGGTTCGGATTGGCCTTCAGCTTGTCGTATTCGCCGCGAAAGCGATTCAGCGCCAGCACGCCGCCGGAAATGGAGTTCCGGGTGGTGTCATTCCCGCCCACGATGAGCAGCAGCACGTTGCCGAGGTACTCGTTCGGCGGCATGTTCTTGGTGGCTTCCCCATGCACCAGCATGGAGATGAGGTCCGAGCCGGGCTGGTTCCGCGCGGCCCGCTCCTTCCATACGGCGTCAAAGTATTCCCAACACTTCCAGAGCTCCGCGAAGCCCATTTCCGGGGTTTCGAAGACGTCAGGGTCGCCAATGGACTGGGATACGTCGGACCAGTGGATCAGCTTATGGCGGTCCTCCTGCGGCACATCAAACAGCGTGGCCAGCATCTGCCCCGTGAGCTCCACGGACACATGGCGAACCCAGTTAAAGGTCTCGCCCACGGGCACGTTTTCAAGGATGGCCACCGCACGCTCGCGGATCAGGCCTTCCAGGCGCGCCAGTTCCCGCTGGGTGAACATGGGCGCCACCACCTTGCGCTGCTCATCGTGCTTCGGCTGGTCTTCCATGATGAACATGGGCAGGTGGAAGGTGGGATCGGGGTCCGGGTCCGCTACGCCCCCGAGCTGGATGCCGCCCTTCCGTGAATCGGAGGAGAACACCTTGTGATTCGTATCCACGGCCATGATGTCTTGGTAGCGGGTGACGGACCAATAGGGCCCGAACTGGCTGTTCTCGCAGCGATGTACCGGATCTTCCTTCCGCAGCCGCTCGAAATAAGCCAGGGAGGCGTCCGCTTCGAAAAGCATGGGATGGCCGGGATTGAGGCTCTCCAGCGGGAGGTCGTAGGGGCTTTTCGTGACGTCCACGGCCCACTGCTTCCAAGCCTCCTTATTCGAAAGGCGCATGCGCTCGGACTGGGAAAGCTTTTCGTTGTCTTCCATGGGGGCTCCTTGGGGGAAAGGTGAGCAACGCCTCATAATAGCGCGTTCCCAGCGCCAAAAAAGCCCGCCGCCCTGCCCGGCATACCTAGGTCTCGGGCGCCAGGAGGTGGCACACTGAACTTTTTTCTCGGGGGGAATCGCATGGAGCTCAAGGACAAGGTGGTGGTCATTACGGGCGGCGCGAGCGGCATCGGTGCGGCGCTGGCCCGCCGCTTCGCCCAGGAGGGGCCCAAGGCTCTGGCCATCGTTGATCGCAACGAAGCCGGCGCCCAGGCAGTCGCCGCCGAGGTCGGGGGCGTAGCCTACGGCGCGGACCTGGGGGATGAGCACGCCGTAGAGGCGCTCATCGACCAAATCGAAAGCACCCAGGGCCCCATCGACCTCTTCTGCTCGAATGCCGGCATCGGCCTCGGCCGGGGCATCGACACCAGCTCCGAAGACTGGCGGACGATCATCGACATCAACCTCATGGCTCACGTCTTTGCTGCGCGCACCTTGGTGCCGCGCATGGTCGCCCGGGGCGGCGGCTATCTGCTGAATACGGCCTCGGCAGCAGGGCTTCTGTCCCAAATCGGCTCCGTCACCTACGCCGTGACCAAGCACGCGGCCGTCTCTCTCGCGGAATGGCTGTCCATCACCCATGGGGGTGAGGGCCTGAAGGTCTCCGTGCTTTGTCCCCAGGCCGTGGATACCCCCATGATCGCGGGGACGGAACAGGGTGGCGTCGCCGGCGTGGACGGCATCATGGCCCCGGAAACGGTGGCCGACGTCGTTGTGGAAGGCATCCGGGCGGAGCGCTTCCTCATCCTTCCGCACCCGGAAGTGGAAACCTATCTCCAGCGCAAAACGGCGGATTACGATCGCTGGCTCGGCGGCATGCGCCGGCTCCAGGCACGCTACGGGGAGAATGCGGTAAAGGGGCTGTCCTAGGCGCCTTGGCGCCAAGCCTCGATCTGGGCCAAAAGCTGGCCCTTTTCCTTCAGGGGCCAGGACAGGTCTGGGGCCCCGAGGCGACTCGCGGACATGAGCCAAAGCGTCGCCCTGGGGAGGGCCGCGGCGAGGCGCTCCAGCACCTCATCGCCCCGCACCCCCTGGAGATTGAGATCCACGATCACGAGCTCCGGAGCCGCCTCAATGAGGGCTGGAAGGCCCTCCAAGCCGGCTTCCGCTGCCACCACCTGAATTCCGGGGAGCGCCTCAAGCGCGAGCGCCAGCGCGGCCCGCACCGTAGCGTCATCTTCGACGAAGGCCAGGCGCCGAGAGGGACAGCCTTCGCCCATCACACGAGCCCCGTCAGCCGACCCTTCACCTCCCCAGGAATGAGGAGGTCGAGACCCTCAGTCCGGGCCTGCACGTGCATTTCCGGGGTTGAGGTCACCCCTAGAGCCTTAAAGATCCGCGACCGATAGCTTTCTACGGTTTTCTCCGACACCTCCAGCACTGCCGCTATGCTGGCTGTGCTTTCCCCCGCCAGCAGACAATGGAACACCTCAAGTTGGCGCTGGGGCCAACCGTCCAGCGGGGAGCTGCCCGCGGAGAGAAGCTGCCCAACTTCATCGAAGGACATCTTTGGATCAAGAACGCGCTGCCCCTCCAACGCACCGGCGAGCGCCCGGGTGACTTCATCGAAGGCGAGGCTCTTCGATAGGTAGCCCGCAGCGCCAAGGGAGAAGGCTTTCGCTGCGTAGGCGTCAAGGCGATGCATGGTCAGGAAGACCACCACGGCCGCCGGGGCCACGCTTTTTAAGCGGGAAAGCACTTCGAAGCCCGAGCCATCTGGCAACGCCACGTCGAGCAAAATCAGGGTGGGCTGCAATACCTCCGCTACGCGAACCGCTTCGGCACCGTCCTGGGCCTCAAAAACTTCAGAAAACATCTCCGCATCGCGAAACGCGGCCGCGAGACTCTCCCGAAGCAGGGCATGGTCGTCCACGAGCAGAATGGATTCGGCGGGTTGCATGGCACCTCCCTGTGCGATTTGATGGAGAACGATAAGCCGCCTTCACCCAAAGCGCTAGGGATACGCCCGTGCTCGACGCTATTCTTCACCACCGCGGCGCCCTCGCCTACAGCAAAACGGACCTCCCAGCGCTCCAGGAAACCGCCCGCCAGCTCCAGGGCTACGCCAAAGCGGAGCGGCATACGCTAGGCCGAATGCTGCACGATGGCCCCATGCAATCGCTGGCGCTTGCCCTCGTAAAGCTTTCGACGCTCCCTGCCGAAGATATTGCCGATGCTACCCAGGCCCTGCTTCAAGAAGCCCTTGGGGCACTTCAGCTCCTAGAGAATGAGCTCTACTCCCCCGCCGTCGACCTCTTAAGCCTAGGGGGGGCGCTTCGGCAGCGGTGGCGCGCTTTGCCCCGAACGCCCCTTGCGCTCCGCCTGAGCACGGCAGAGGAGGACGCCCTGGGCGACTTCGACAAGGATCGTTCCTTCCCCCTCTTTTTCCTGGCGGACACTCTGGGGCAGCTTGCTGCCCAACTCCCAGAGGGCGCGCTTACGGGAGAGCTCTGCCTCGCGAAAAAGGGCTCTGCGGCGCTTTTGCACTGCTCCTTCTCCGGTGCCGGCACCCCTCCCATGCTCCTTAATCTTCCGCCGGTGCAGACGGCCCTTGCACGCCTCGTGCTGGTAGGTGGACGCTTTAAGCTGAGCCCAAAGCGCTTTACCGCCTTGCTCATCCCCTAGACCCCTTTCGCCGACCGGAGCCCGCCCCCATGACCGCCAAGAACGCCGTGCTCATCGTCCTCGACAGCTTGAATCGACACCTGCTTGGGGCCTACGGCGGAAAGGAGTTCGAGACCCCGAACTTAGACGCCTTTGCAGCCAATGCGATGGTCTTTGATCAGCATCAAGTGGGCTCCCTTCCCTGCATGCCAGCCCGGCACGACATGCTCTGCGGCGTACAGGATTTTCTCTGGCGCCCCTGGGGCTCCATCGAGCTGTGGGAGGCACCGATCACTCGAGATCTGGAACGCTCCGGGATCACCACCATGCTTGTGAGCGATCACCCCCACCTGTTTGAGAGCGGCGGTGAGAATTACCACTGCGACTTCACCGCCTGGGAATACCTTCGGGGCCACGAGGGCGATCCCTGGCGCACGGTGGAGGACCCCAGCTGGCACGGCGCCCCGGCGCTCCCGGCCCGCCGAGGCCACGGCCATGCCTACGATCTCAGCCGAACCTACTTTCGCGAGGAAGCGGACTTTCCCGGCCCCCAAACCATGACCGCCGCCGCAGACTGGCTACGACGTCAGGCTCCACACCATGACCGCTTCTTCCTACTCATCGATGAGTTTGACCCCCACGAACCCTTCGATACCCCCGAACCCTGGGCCAGCCGCTACGGTGAACCGGTGGATGGGGAGCGCATCATTTGGCCTCCCTATGCCATCGACGCCGTAGCGCGGGGACGAATCACGGAAGCCGAGGGGCGCCAGGTACGCAACAACTACGGCGCCAAGCTCAGCATGATCGACCACTGGCTCGGAAAGGTGCTCGCGGCCCTCGAGGAAACGGGGCGCCGTGAAGACACGATGGTGATCATCACCACGGACCACGGTCACTACCTGGGCGAGCGAGATCTTTTCGGTAAGCCCGGGGTCCCGCACTTTGAGCCTCTCTCCCACATTCCCCTGATGATCCAGGGCCCAGGCATCGCCCCGGGACGCTACCCCCACCTGAGCACCACGGTGGATATCCACGCCACCCTTTGCGATCTTTTCGGCCTCACCCCTAGCCAAGCTGGGCACGGCACCTCCCTGCTCCCCGCCTTGGCGAATCCTTCCCAGAAAACCCGGGATTGGGCCCTGGCTGGAGTGTTCGGACGTTGGGTTCAGATTACCGATGGGCGCTTTAAGTACGCCCGGGGCCCCGTGGACCCGAGCAACCTACCCCTATCCCTATGGTCGAACCGCTGGTCGACCATGCCCGTGCGCGGCATGGCCTCCCTGCGGCTCCCAGAGCCCGATCACCGAGCCTTCATCGACTTCATGCCCGGCGCCACCATCCCCGTGCTGCGCCAGCCCTTCGCCCCCGGCGACCCCCTGCCCTACTGGGCCCTGGGGATGAAGCCGGACCAGCACGTGCTGTTCGATCTTGAGAACGATCCCGAGGAGGCCCACAACCTCTGCGGTACAGCGCAAGAACAACACAGCCTAGCCTTGCTTAATCACGCCCTCCACGCGCTCCGCGCTCCCGAGGAACAGTGGGATCGCTTGGGGCTGAAACTTTAGGAATCGCCATGACGCTTAAGCATCCCTTCGCCGATCTCGTCGGCTTTTCCATTACGGAGCGCTCGGATAAGCAGTGCGTGACGGAGCTGACCCTCGAGGAAAAGCACCTGAACCCGAACGGGGTGGTGCATGGTGGCGTGCTCTATACCCTCGCCGATACGGGCATGGGGGGCGCCCTCATGGCCGCCCTTCCCGAGGGCCACTACTGCGCCACCATCGAAATCAAGATCGCCTACTTTCGCCCGGCCAAGGAAGGGGTGGTCCGCTGCGTGACTGAGCTTGTACACCTGGGGCGGCGCACGGCGAGCCTCGAAAGCCGCCTCGAACTTGAGGGCAAAACCCTTGCCCGGGCTTACGGCACCTTCATGATCTTAAGCCACGAAGGCTGACGGGGCCCTTTTAAGCAAGCATAAAAAAAGCCCCGCGAGGCGGGGCTTTTGATTCGCTCGGAAAAACCCTTGGGCTAGCTCTTAAACTCCGCCACCAGCGCGGAGATGGACTGCTTCGCATCGCCGAAGAGCATGCGCGTGTTCTCCTTGAAGAACAGCGGGTTGTCCACGCCGGAGAAGCCCGAGCCCATGGAGCGCTTAAGCACGAACACGGTGCGCGCATGGTCCACATTGATGATGGGCATGCCGTAGATGGGGCTGTTCTCATCTTCCCGGGCCGCCGGGTTGACCACGTCGTTGGCACCAATAACCACCACCACGTCCGTGTTCGGAAGCCGAGGATTGATGTCATCCATTTCCACCAGCTGCTCATAGCTGACATTGGCCTCGGCCAGAAGCACGTTCATGTGCCCCGGCATACGCCCCGCCACAGGGTGGATAGCGAAGTTGACCTCGGCGCCGTTCTTCTCAAGCAGCTCCCCGAGTTCGCGCACCACGTGCTGCGCTTGAGCGACGGCCATGCCGTAGCCCGGTACGAAGGTCACGGACTGAGCCGCCTCGAGAATGAGGAAGGCGTCATCGGCAACAATGGGCTTCACCTCGCCCTCCACCTTGGTCGCTGCCTTCGCTGCGCCGAAACCAGAGAAGAGGACGTTCGCGAGGGACCGATTCATGGCCTTACACATGATGTTGGTGAGGATGATCCCAGAAGCCCCGACCAACGAGCCCGCGACGATCAGCAGGTTGTTGCCAATGGCAAAGCCCGCCGCGCAGGCCGCGAGGCCCGAGTAGCTGTTGAGCAGGGAAATCACCACGGGCATGTCAGCACCGCCAATGGGGATGACCGCCATCACCCCGAGCACGAGGGACAGGGCAAGCAACACCCAGAACCACTGGGACCCCAGGGTCGGCTCGAGGCAGAACATCACGGAGGAGCCCACGATTCCGACCAGGATCAGGGAGTTCACAATGCGCTGGCCCGCAAACACGATAGCCGCCGTGGTCATGCGCTCAGACAGCTTGCCGTAGGCAATTAGGCTCCCGGACGCCGTCACCCCGCCAATCAGGATCGACAGGATGATCGTGATCAGGATGAAGGTGGACGGCGCAGAGGTCCCAAGAATTTCGTCGTAAAGGGCCGCCCAGCCCACGAGCAGGGAAGCCGCCCCCCCGGAGCCGTTAAAGAGGGCGACCATCTCGGGCATGGAGGTCATGGCAACGAGGCGCGCCGCGAGCGCACCGACTACGGTCCCGCCCAGGGTCGCCAGCGCAATGACCTCGAAGGAAACGATGCTGTCTGCGAGGAGCGTGACAATGATCGCCAGAGCCATGCCCACGGCGGAGTACAGGTTCCCCCGGCGCGCGGAGTCCGGATGGCCCAGCATTTTCAGGCCCAGAACGAAAAGGGCCGCGGAAATGATGTAGGCGAAGTTAACCAGTTCAGCACTGAGGTTCATGCTGCGCCTCCCGTGGGCTTCTTGCGGAACATCGCCAGCATCCGGTCCGTGACCATGTAGCCACCCACCACGTTAATAACGGCAAAGAATACGGATGCGCCCCCGAGCCAGGTGGCCATCTCGCTGTTGTTGGCACCGGCGGCGACAAGGGCCCCGAGCACCGTGATGCCGGAAATCGCATTCGCGCCGGACATGAGCGGGGTATGCAGGGTCGCCGGCACCTTCGAGATCAGCTCGAAGCCGAGGAAGATGGACAGCATAAGAATGAATGACAGAAATACCGCTTCCATGAGCTGATCTCCCCCTATAGGTTCTTGATGGTTTCGTTGACGATTGCGCCATCGTGGGTGATGACACAGCTCTTTAGGATGTCGTCCTCAAGATCGAGGCCGAAGCTTTGGGCTTCCGCATCCCAGAACTCATCCACGAGGTTGAAGAGATTCGCGGAGAACATCTCGGAGGCATTCTGGGCGACTTCGCTGGGCAGGTTACCGAGGCCGATGATCTTCACACCGTTGACGTCGACCACTTCACCGACCTTCGAGCCTTCCACGTTGCCGCCGGTTTCCACCGCCATGTCGACGATGACTGAGCCAGGACGCATGCCCGCGACCATGTCCGCGCCGACAATGCGGGGCGCCGGGCGGCCGAAGACCTGAGCCGTGGTAATCACCACGTCAGCTTGGGCGATGGCGGCCTTCATGCCTTCCCGCTGCTTCTCGAGCTGCTCCGGGGTGAGTTCCCGGGCGTAGCCCTGATCCGTTTGCCCCGTATCTCCAAGATCGATCTCAAGGAACTTCGCCCCGAGGGATTGCACCTGCTCGGCCACCACGGGGCGCGTGTCGAAGGCATCCACCCGAGCGCCGAGGCGCTTCGCCGTAGCAATGGCCTGAAGCCCCGCTACCCCGGCGCCAATGATGAACACCCGCGCCGGCGAAATGGTGCCTGCGGGGGTCATCATCATGGGGAAAATTTTGTTGATCTGCCGCGCTGCCAGCATGACCGTGACGTACCCCGCCAGGTTGGCCTGAGAGCTCAGCACGTCCATCTTTTGCGCCCGAGTGGAGCGGGGCACCATTTCCATGGAGATCGCCGTCACGCCCTTTGCGGCAAGCTTGTCGATAAGCCCGCGCTCATTGAAAGGGTCGAGCAAGCTCGCGTGCATCGCGCCCGCTTTCAGCAAGGCCACATCCTCATCGCTGGGCTTGCGAATGCGAAGCACCAGGTCCGCCGCGCTCAGCAGCGCTGCGCGATCGGCCTCGATGCGCGCTCCAGCCTCGACATAGGCCGCATCGGCAAAACCCGCGGCTTCCCCCATGGAGGCTTCCACTGCAACCTCAAGGCCCAGCTTCACCAGCTTTTTCACGCTGGCGGGGACCAGCGGCGCCCGCAGCTCCCCGGCAATGGTTTCCTTCGGAACACCAATTAGCATCAGTTTTTACCCCTACAGACACGAAGGAGGCGCCACGCTGGGCGCCTTGACGTTATCTTGCTTAATCTTGAAATCGACCTACGCGAACCCGGGACTGCCGGGCGGTCCCGACGGCGATGACGGACTTTGCGACGGCGCGTGAGTGAACACAACCTGTACAAAGCCTCGCGAGGGTATGAGATCGCCCTCGGGAATACAACTGCTGTACAACTCCTCACCAGGGTGCTTGGGGGCGCCCCTTGCGGGGGCCCCGGCGCCTCGGGAGAATCCCTAGCCTCGGGAAAGGGGGAGTGCACATGTCATCATCATCGCCCAGCGTCAGCCGTCGGGCCTTTGCCCTCGGCGTCACCTTTGCCGTGCTCTTCACCGCTCTAGCCACGGCCAGCCTCCTGCCCGGCGCCCACGCTCCCAGGCAGGGCCCTGGCAAAGCCGCGGCCCGAGAGACCCTTCGCTGGCGCCTCCCCGTGGCCTTCGGCACCCAGCTTCCAGCCCTCGGCGACAACATCCTTACCGTCCGCGACGCCCTGGCCGAGGGCAGCGCCGGGTCCCTGACCCTTGAGGTGTTTGAACCCGGGGAAATCGTCTCGGCCTTTGCAATTACCGAAGCGGTGCGTCTCGACAAGGTACCCGCGGGCTACACCTGGCTTGGCTATGACCAAGGCCGGACCCCCGCCGCCCCCCTTTTTGGAGCCGTACCCTTTGGCCTTTCTCCTTGGGCCTACCTGGCCTGGTGGTACGAAGGGGAAGGAGAACGGCTGGCCCTGGAGATCTATCACGACCAAGGCCTTCACCCGATCCTTTGTGGCCTGATCGGACCCGAAACCGCCGGGTGGTTTCGCAAGCCTATCGACACCGCCGAGGACCTTGAGGGCCTCAAGATTCGCTTCGCGGGCCTCGGGGGCAAAACGCTCCAGGCCCTCGGCGCCTCCGTCACCATGATTCCCGGGAGCGATCTCTTCCAGGCCCTGGAGAAGGGCGCCATTGATGCGACGGAATATTCACTGCCCGTGGTGGACGACAAGCTGGGCTTTCCCCGGGTGGCCCCCATTAACTATTTCCCGGGCTGGCACCAGCCCTTCACGGCCTTCCACCTCGTGGTGAATCTTCAGCGCTGGAACGGCCTCGCGCCGGCGACCCAAAGCGCGCTGGAAACCGCGTGCACCGCGGGAGTAACGCGGAACCTGGCGCGCTCCGAGGGGCTCCAGGGCGCCGTGCTCGAACGCTTCCAAAGGGAGGGAGTGGATACGCGGGTCCTCGACCCGGCCCTACTAGAAACGCTGCGCACCGCGGCCCAGGCCGTGCTCGAAGAGGAGGCCGCCGCCGATCCCACCTTCGCTCGGGTCTACGCCGACCAGCAGCGCTTTGCGGAGCGCTATGCGGTTTGGGATGCGCTGGCCTACCCCCGAAGCGCGGCGCCGTGAGCACCCTCCCCCACACCCGCCTATCCCTGGCTGTGGACGGCTTTTTGCAGCGCCTGGGGCGCCTCGGGGCCTGGCTCTGGCTGGCCCTTTTAGCGGTCATCGTGCTGAACGTGACCCTGCGCTACGCCTTTGGGCAGGGCCGGGTGGAGCTTGAGGAACTGCAATGGCACCTCTACGCCCTGGGCTTTCTTCTGGCGCTTTCCGTGGGTCTCACCCTCGATGACCACGTGCGCGTCGACGTGCTGCAGGCCCGCCTGCCCCTTCGCCAGCGATGCTGGATCGAGCTCTACGGCATTCTCGGTTTGCTCCTGCCTTTTGTGTTGCTCGTGCTGTTCTACGCCGGGCCCTTTCTCGCGGAATCCTGGCGCACGGGAGAAATTTCCCAGGCCCCTGGCGGGCTTCCCTTCCGCTGGTTGATTAAGAGCGCCCTACCCCTAGGCTTCGCTCTGCTTATGCTGGCCGCGCTGGCGCGGCTCAGCCGCTGCTGCGCACTGCTCTTCGCCTGGCCCCGGGCCCTGGCCCAGCCAAGCGCGGAGGAGGCTTCGTGAGCGCCGCTGAGGGCCTCGCGGTCCTGATGTTTCTGTCTTTTATGGGGCTGCTCTTTACGGGATTCCCCGTGGCGTGGGTCCTCGGCGGACTCGCTGTACTGTTCACGGCCTTGGCCATCACCCTCGAGCGCTTCGGCATGATCGAGGCTGGGGTCGACTGGGCCTACGCGTCCATGACCGTGGAGCGCAGCTGGGACGTCATGACCAACTGGGTGCTCGTGGCCCTACCCATGTTCATCTTCATGGGCCTCATGCTCGATCGCTCGGGCATGGCGCAGCGGCTTATGGACAACCTAGTGAAGCTCTTTGGGGCCCGCCGCGGGGGCCTGGCCCTCACCGTAGCCCTCATCGGACTCCTGCTGGCGGCCTCCACGGGAATCATCGGCGCCAGCGTGGTGCTCCTGGCTCTGCTGGGGCTGCCGGCCATGCTCGCCCAGCGCTACCGCCCTGATTTTGCCGCGGGGACCATCGCTGCCGTGGGCACCCTGGGCATTCTCATTCCCCCGAGCATCATGCTCGTGCTCATGGCAGATCGCCTCGCGATCAGCGCCGGGGACCTCTTCCTCGGGGCGCTCTTGCCGGGGCTCCTGCTCGCAGGCCTGTATATGGCCTACCTGCTTCTTAGGGCCCACTTCGACCTCGCGGCCGCCCCGGCGCCGAAGGACGCCTCGCCGCCGACCCTGGCCGTGCTCCTGGGCGTGGGGGCCGCCATTCTGCCGCCCCTGGGGCTGATCTTTGCGGTGCTGGGCAGCATTTTCTTTGGCATCGCGACGCCCACGGAAGCTGCCGGGGTGGGGGCAGCGGGGGCCCTCCTCCTCGCCGCCGGCTACGGGCGCTTGAGCGTCCCCGTGCTGAAAGATGTACTTTGGGAAACCTCGCGCACCACGGCCTTCATCTTCGCCATTTTCCTGGGGGCGACGGCCTACTCCCTGGTGCTGCGAGGCCTCGGAGGGGACGCGCTGATCGATCGCACGCTGTTGGGCCTGCCCTTCGGTCCGGACGGCATCATCCTCACGATCCTACTAGCGACCTTTATCCTGGGATTCTTTCTCGACTGGATCGAAATCACCCTGATCGTGCTACCCCTGGTGGCCCCCGTGGTGCAGACCCTGGGCTTCGATCTAGTCTGGTTTACCGTGCTTTTTGCGGTGTGCCTGCAGACGTCCTTCCTGACGCCCCCGGTGGGCTTCGCCATCTTTTACCTACGGGGGGTGGCCCCCCCGGAGGTCACCGTGGGAACGATCTACCGGGGCGTGGTGCCTTTTGTGCTGCTGCAGCTGCTGGGCCTGGCCCTCATCTACCGCTGGCCCGCCCTAGCCACCTGGCTCCCAAGCCAGGCCTACGGCAGCTAGGCGCCGATCACCCCGTCCGCTAGGAGCGCCGCGACCTCCGCCTCGCTCCGTCCCAGGGCCCGCACCAGCTCGGCGCTATGGCCCCCGTGCGCGGGACTCTTCAGCCCCGGCGCCGGGGGCTCGTCCTGGAACTTCAGGGGCGCGCCCAGGAACTCCTTACCGGCTTCATCTTTTAGCACCATCTCCCGGGCCGCCAACTGCGGCTCGTTGAGGGCCGTGCGTAGGTCCTTCACCGGGGCCCAGCACACGTCGAGGGGCGCCAGAAAGCCTTCCCAGTGGGCCCGGGGCGCGGAGGCAAAGGTTTCCTCCAGGAAGGCGACCACGGGCGCCTGCCCCGGTCCCGGGGTGCGGCAAAGGGGCACAAGGTCTGGGCGCTGGAGGGCGCCGAGCAAGGCCTCCACAAACTTCATCTCCACGCCTCCAAGGACCAGGTCAAGGCCGTCCTGGCAGCGGTAGATGCGATAGAAGGCGTTGCCGCCCCAAATCCGCTCCTCCGCGGGCACGGGCGGGCGCTGCTCGGCGAAGGCCGCGCCCAGGGAGTTGGGCATGCTGAAGAGGATGGAATCCATCATGGCCAGGTCGAGGTAGTCTCCACGCCCCGTCTGCTCCCGGCGATAGAGGGCCATGGCAATGCCCGCGACGGCGTAGGCCGCCGCCAACATATCCCCTGCGGGCATGGCCGGCAGTACGGGACGACCCTCCCGGTCCACGTTGTTGGAGAGGAGGCCCACCAAGGCCTCCACAGCGAGGTCGTGGGCCGGCCGCCCCACGAGGGGACCGGTCTGACCGAAGGCGGAAATCGAGGCGTAGACGATCCGAGGATTCACCGCTGCGACGGCGTCGTAGTCGACCCCCAGGCGCTTTACCACGCCGGGGCGGAAGGCCTCCACGATGACGTCGGCGGTCCGGGCCAGCTCCAGGAACAGGGCGCGCCCCCGGGGATCTTTGAGATTCAGCGCGAGGCTCTTCTTGCCCCGGTGTGTGTTGTCGAAGTAGACGGATCGATCGCCCCGGCGCTGGCCGATATGGCGGTTCGGCTCCCCCTCGCCCAGGCTTTCCACCTTGATGACCTCGGCGCCGTGGTCCGCGAGCATCACGGTGGCCGTAGGGCCCGGGAGAAAAAGGGATAGGTCGAGAACCCGAATACCATCAAGCTTCATGCATAAATCCTTAGGGCGTTGCGATCAGCGCCAGGGCCGCTTCGTGGAGGGACGGGTTCGCGGCGGCGAGCACGGCGCCGCGAGGGCCCAGGGTGGGGGCTCCGTCCCAGCTGGTCACCACGCCCCCAGCCCCGCGAATGATGGGCAGGAGGGGTTCGATATCCCAGGATGAAAGCCCCGACTCCAACACCAGGTCGAGCTGCCCCTGAGCAAGCATGCCGTAGCCATAGCAGTCCGTGCCGAAGCGGCAATGGCGCGTAGCGCTCCGCAGCGCCTGAAAAACCGGCGCTTCCTCCGGGGGAAAGAGGTAGGGATCGGTGGTTGCGAGGTGCGCTTCTGCCAGGGGAAGGCCCGTGCGCGTGCGCAGCGGTTGACTATGCGCCCCGCGACGATAGCCGGCCTGGGCCCCGTAGCCCCACCAGAACTCTCCCGTAAAGGGCTGGTGCATCACCCCAAGGACCGTCTGCCCCTCGTAGGCAAGGCCGAGCAGTACGCCCCAGTGCACCAGCCCTGTGATGAAGGCGCGGGTGCCGTCGATGGGATCCATGATCCATTGGTAGGGGCTTTCCGGGCGCTCGTCGTCCCCTTCCTCCCCGCGAAGGCCATGATCGGGAAAGGCCTCGCGGAGTACGGCCCGGATGGCGCGCTCCGCGTCCTGATCGCCCCGGGTGACGGGGTCGAAGCGCCCGGGGCCGGCCTTATTCTCCACCGCCGGCGCTTGGCGAAAATAGGGCAAGGCAGCCTCTCCCGCGGCCTGCGCCGCGGCCAGGGCTACGCTTAGGGTGCGCTCCGCCCCCAGTGCTCCAAAGGCCGTTTCGGCCATGGCATCCGCTCCCCTGCCTAACGATGCGAGAAACGCTAGTATGGCATGGCCCTTTCGTCATCACTCGCCCGGAGGCCCATCCATGAACCCAGCGCATCACGCCCTCGCCGACGCCCTCTGCGCCGCCCTCGAAAAGGGAGACGCGGATACGGTGCGCACGCTCTACGCGCCGGAGATCAAAATTTGGCACAACTTCGATGGCCTTGAGCAGGACGCGGATACGAACCTGGCCTCCCTGGCCTGGATGACCAGCGTGCTCCCGGAACTTCGCTATGATGTTCACCGCCGGGAAGCCGCCGAAGATGGCTTCTGGCAGGCCCATACCATGCGCGGGAAAACCAAGGGCGGCACGGAGATCACCATGCCCGCGGCCATCCGCTTCACCGTGGTGGACGATCGCATCACGCGCATTGAGGAATACCTCGACCCCGCTCCCCTGATGCGCGCCCTAAAGGCTGAAGGTTAGGACCATGACTGGAGGCCTGGGCGCCCCGCTGGTGCTCTTGGCAGCGCTGGCCGGAGCGATCGCAGGGTTTGGCGCGGGAAGCAGCCTGACCGTGCTGCCCCGACTCCTTCTAGCCTTGCTAATGGCCGAAGCCTTCGGCGGCCTCGTGCTCCTGAGCACCTGGGGCCGGGGACGGCTAGGCGCTTGCCGCTGGCTGACCGGCGCCGAAGGCCAGGGGCCCTGCGCCACCGCATCCGGCGCCTTCCTCCACAGCGCTCCCCTCTTCGCCTTCGCCATGCTTGTCGGGGCCCCCAGCGCCGGGGCGGGACTCACGGTGGCTTGTGCCCTCGGCGCCCTAACCCTGGCCCGCTTACCCCTCCCGCTTCAGCGACCCGGCGTCCTCTTGCTGTGGTTCCTCCTGGCCGTCGCCGCCCAAGGACCCCTGGGAACGCTGGCGCCTTTTTATGCGCCCTTGCTCTTTGCCAAGGTGCTCCTTGGCGCGTTACCGGAGGAGGCCATGGCCTCGTGATCCTGCGCTGCCCTCGCTGGATACTTTTCCTCGCGCTCACCGCCCTCGCCGGCGCCGTCGGGGCCGAGGCTCGGGACGGATTTGAAGGCCGCTGGCGCGTGCTTGAAGAAAGCCAAAAAGCCGTCGAGAAAGCACTTCGCGGCGCCCGGCGCGAACTCCGCCGGGGCCAGGGCCAGGCGGTGCTTCGAGATCTGCGGGTGCCTGAGGCTAGCTTGGCCATCACCCTGGAAGACGGCGCTGTGCACTTTCGCTTCGACGATCGGCCCCGGCCACCGCTCTACACCGACGGACGCCCTTCGGTGATCGATAGCGAAAATCCCGTGCTGCGCTTTGCGGCTTGGGAGAGGGACACGCTTTACGTCGAACGCACCAATAACTCGGGCACCCGCATCGAAGAGCAATGGCGCCTGATCACCCCGCCGCCGCCCCGGGAGGGCGCGGAGCCACCCCCCGGGCCGTGGCTCGAGGCGCGCTTTCTCGTTCGCAACGCGCTTCTCGAAGAGCCCCTGGAACTTCGCTTGCTTGCCGAACCTGTCAAGGACACCGCCGATGCACTTTAATGACCTACCTCGGGTGACCCTGGGCCACCTCCCTACGCCCCTCGAACCCCTCGCCAGCCTCCAATCCACGCCCACGGGGCCGCGGGTTTGGGTGAAGCGGGACGACTGCACGGGGCTGGCCTTTGGCGGCAACAAAACGCGAAAGCTTGAGTACCTCCTCGCTGACGCGGAGCAGCAAGGGGCGACGGCCATCGTCACCTTCGGCGCGCTCCAATCCAATCATGCCCGGCAAACCGCCGCCGCCTGCGCCCGCCGTGGCCTTGCTTGCGCGCTGATTTTGCGGGATGCCGTAGGGCGTCGGGTCGACGATTACGAACGCAATGCCAACCTGCTTTACGACGATCTCTTCGGCGCAGCCGTCCACCGCGTGCCCGCCGACAGCACGCCCGAGGCCGTGCTGAAAACGGTCCTCGCGGAGCTGGCCCAGGCCGGCCACCGCCCCTACGTGGTGCCCACGGGGGGCAGCAGTGAGGTCGGCGCTCTCGGTTATGCGCGCTGCGCGCTGGAAATCGCCGCCGAATTCAAAGCTCGAGGCCTTTACCCCGGGACGGTCGTCCATGCCACCTCCACCGGCGGCACCCAGGGGGGCCTTGTGGCCGGCTTCCGCTATGCCGGGCTGGCGACCCGGGTACTGGGGATTAATGTTTATAAGACCGACAGCGCGGCCATCGCGGCGGAGGTAAAAACCCTGGGCCAAGCGGTGCTTGATCGCCTCGATCCAACCCTTCGCTTAACCGACGAGGACGTCGAAGTGGTGGACGGCTTTCTTGGGGACGGCTACGGGAAGCCCACCGCCGCCATGGTCCAGGCCCTGCGGCGCCTGGCCTCAGAGGAAGGGCTCCTTTTCGATCCGGTCTACAGCGGGAAGGCCCTCGCGGGCCTTCTGGCCCTGCTGGAAGCGAATCGGCTCTCCGACGATGTGGTGTTCATCCACACCGGCGGCGCGGCGGCCCTCCCCGTTTACGCCAGCGAGTTCCTGACCCCCTAGGGGTTCGCCCCTTCCCTCCCCGGGGGTATGCTCAGGGCCAACCATCCTGGGGAGGATAGAACGATGAACCATACGCTTCGTGGCGGCGCCGCCGCCCTACTGCTTACCCTGGCCGGGCACGCTCTGGCCGCCGACGGGCCCCTGCCGCCCTCACCCTGGGGCCCGGACGATACGCTGGGGTCCCTCAATCGCCTGAGCCCGCAAAAGGTGCTCGAAGCCGCCAAGCTCATTACCACCGGGAAAACCTATGCCCTCGGCGGCGTCACCGGACGCAATACGCCGGCCTACGCCCCGCGCACCTTCGACATCACCGTTCTCCAGCCCGGTAACGGGACGGGTAGTACCATGGGCGCGAACAAGGCCACGGGGAACGACGATTTGCTCCGAACCTGGATGGGCATCGGCAGCCAGATCGATGGCCTTGGCCATATGGGCAGCGAGCACTTCTACTACAACAACAACCATGCCGAAGCCTTCGTGACGCCCAAGGGCCTCACGAAGTTCGGAACCCACGCCCTGCCGCCCATGGTGACCCGGGGCGTGCTCCTGGATATGACCCAACACTTTGAGCAGGACCCCATCGCCGCGGGCACGCCATTCAACCGCGCGGAAATCGACGCCGTGGCCAAGGCCCAGGGCATCACGCTCCAAGAGGGGGATGTGGTGCTCTTTCACACGGGCTGGGCCGCCATGGCCGACGCCGATCCCACGGCCTTTATGAGCGGGGAGCCGGGCCTCGGGCTAGAGGGCGCGCGCTACCTCGCGGAGCTCGGTGTCATTGCCGTGGGCTCGGACAGCTGGGCCGTGGAGGCCCTTCCTTTTGAGGACCCCACGCTCGTTTTTCCTGTCCACGTTGAGCTTCTGGCGAAGAACGGGATCTACATCCTCGAGAGCATGGTGACAAAGGATCTGGCTGCAGACGCGGCCTATGAATTCCTCTTCGTCCTCGGCCAGCCGCGCTTCGAAGGCGCCGTGCAGGCCATCATTAACCCCATCGGGATTCGCTAAGCATGAGCACCACCGACGCCCTAGATCACGCTTTAGACGCCCACGGCCAGGACCCGGACCTACCCATGATCCTCGCCGGCCTCTGGGACCGGGACGGCACCCGCTACCTCGGCGCCCGGGGCACCTTGGACCGGAGCAGCGGCGAAGCCGCCACCCCCGCCGCGCGCTTCGCCCTGGCCTCCATGACCAAGCCCCTGGCTACGGTTGCCGTGCTTCAGCAGGTGGAAGCGGGCACGCTCGAGCTCGACGCGCCCATGACGGCCTACCTTCCAGGCCGTTCTCTGGAGCTTATGGAGATTGGCGACGATGGCAGTCTCCAGCGCCGGGCCCCGGCCCGAGCCCCGACGCTCCACGAGCTGCTCACCCACACCTCCGGCTTCAGCTACGAATTCTTGAGCGGCACTTTGCTCTCCGCGGTGCAGGCGGGGGCGGTGCCGAGCCTCTTCGCCGACCCCGTTGGGGGCCTCGAGGCGCCTCTGGTGTTCGAACCCGGCAGCGCCTGGGGCTACGGCATTGGCATTGATATCGCCGGGCAAATTCTGGAAACGGTCCTTGGGGAGGGCCTGGACGCCATTCTAGCCAAGCAGCTCTTCGAGCCCCTGGGCATGACCCAAACCAGCTTCAACCCCGATGAAACGGGCATGGCCAAGGTCCACGTCGGCGAGGGCCCAGCCCTCCAGGGCCTCCCCCCGGCGCCCCAGCACCCCAGCGGGGGAGCGGGGCTCTTCAGCACCCTGGAAGACTACGGGCGCTTCCTCCGGGCGCTGCTCCGGGGCGGGGAGCTTGACGGCCAGCGCATCCTCAGCGAGGCCATGGCGGCGCGGCTCGGCGCGAATCAAATCGCCCCCTTGGCGGTGACCCCCATGACCAGCGTGCTCCCAGCCATGAGCCAGGATTCGGACATGGGCTTTGGGTCCGAAGCCAGCTGGGGCTATGGCTTCCTGCGCCACGAGGGCCCCGGAGATCACGGCCGGCAGGCCGGAAGCCTCAGCTGGGCCGGGCTGTTTAATAGCTACTTCTGGCTCGATGGAGCCTCAGGCCTCGCAGGGGTGTGGGCCACCCAGCGCCTGCCCTTCTGCCACCCTGCGGCTATCGCTGGCCTCGGCGCCTTCGAACGCGCCGCCTACGGCCGCTAGCCGGAGTTTTCGTTCCGATCCGGACCCGTTAAGCTCTGTCTATTAATTGGGAGGGCTTAACGGGCCTTTTTTTGTCTACGGGCTAAACGAGGGAGACCTTGTCCATGAGTACCGCTACCAGCGCCGCTGGCGACGCTTTCCGCGAATCCGTTCGCAGCTGGGTGGAAGCCAACTTCCCCCCGGAGCTCAAAGATCAACCCGCTTCCATGGAAGGCGCCGGCGACGGCGACCTGGCCCAGGCCCTTGAGCGCTGGCGCGACGCGCTAGCGGGGCAAGGCTGGGGCGCCCCCACCTGGCCCAAGGCCTATGGCGGTGCAGGCCTCACTCCCGCCGAAGCTCGAGTGATCTCCCAGGAAATTGGCCGCGCCGGGGGCTACAACCCCATCCCCCTCATGGCGGGCATGGGCGTGACCATGGTCGGCCCGACGCTCCTTGAATACGGCACCGATGAGCAGAAGGAAAAGCATCTGCCCGGCATCGCCAGCGGCAAAATCCGCTGGTGCCTGGGCCTTTCCGAGCCAAACGCCGGGTCGGATCTCGCCGGCCTCGCCACCAAGGCCGAGGACAAGGACGATCACTTCGCGCTGAACGGCCAGAAGATCTGGACCTCCGGGGCGGACATTTCCCAGTGGTGCGGCGCTCTGGTGCGCACCGAGCCCCAAGCGCCGAAGCGCGACGGCCTGTCTTTCGTGCTTCTGCCCATGGATCAGCCCGGGGTGGAAACGCGCCCGATCAAGCTGATCTCCGGCGCCTCGCCCTTCTGCGAGACCTACTTCAACGACGCCCGAGCAGAAAAGAGCGATCTCCTTGGTCCCCTGAACAAGGGCTGGAGCGTGGTGAAGCGCCTGCTCCAGCACGAGCGGGCGAGCCAAACCAGCGCCCGGGGACCGGGGGCCGGCGGCAAGAGCGAATCGCTCCAGGCCATCGCCAAGCGCTACGCCGGCGAAACCGCGGACGGAAAGCTCGAGGACGCTGATCTTCGCGCCCGCCTGACGCGTCACCTCATGGATGCGGAAGCCCATCGCTTAACGGCGGAGCGCATCACCGCCGAAGCCAAGGGCAACGCGGAAGTCAGCGCGGCGGCGTCGATCATGAAGAATTCCGCCACCAGCGTGTCCCAAACCCGCTCCGAGCTCATGATCGAACTCATGGGCTACCGGGGCCTGGGCTGGGAAGGGGAAGCCTTCCGTCCTCAGGAGCTCGACACGGTCCGCGAGTGGCTCTGGGGCAAGGCGATCTCCATTTACGGCGGGTCCGCCGAAGTGCAGAACAACATTATTTCTAAAAACATTCTCGGCCTGCCCGAGACGACGCAAAAGGGTTAACACGGGCATGGCTGCATTAACGGAAGAACAAACCCTCATTCGGGATCAGGCGGAAGCTTGGGTCCGAGATGAATTCCCGGTCACCAAGTTCCGCGCCATGCGCGACAGCAAAGCGGCCGGCGCCATCATGGGCGATGCTTGGCAGGGCATGGTGGAGATGGGCTGGACCGGCATCCTCGTGCCCGAAGCCCACGGCGGCTCTGATCTTGGCTATCTCACCTTTGGCCTCGTCCTTGAGGCGCTCGGGAAGAACTTGACGGCCTCGCCGCTCCTGGCCTCCGCCCTCGTGGGCGCCAGCGCCCTACGCCTCGCCGGCAGCGAGGCGCAGCAGGCCGCCGTGCTCCCCGGGGTGGTGGATGGCTCGATCATCCTAACCCTGGCGGTAGACGAGGGTGCACGCCACAACCCGGCACAAATCGCCTGCGCGGCCAAGGCCGAAGGCGACGGCTTCGTCCTGACCGGCGAAAAGCGCTTCGTACTGGAAGGCATGAGCGCCTCCCACTTTATCATCCCCGCGCGCACCGCTGGGGCACCGGGAGAAGAAGCCGGGCTCACCCTGTTCCTTGTCGCCGCGGACGCCGATGGGCTCAGCCGTACGGGCCTCTCCCTGGTGGATTCCCGGGGCTATGCGGACCTTACCCTCGACAACGTCGCCGTGGGCGCCGATGCGGTGCTGGGCAAGGTCGATGGCGCCTTCCCCGTACTCGATGCGATTCTGGATCGCGCCCGGGCTGGGCTATCCGCCGAAATGCTCGGGACGGCAGGGCAAGCCTTCACCATGCTCGTGGACTATCTGAAAACCCGGGAGCAGTTCGGTCGGGTCATCGGCTCCTTCCAGGCCCTTGGGCACCGGGCGGCGCAGATGTTCACGGACCAGCAGCTGGCCCGTTCCTGCGCGGAAGCCGCGCTGGCGAGCATCGACAATGATGCGCCGGCGAGCACCGTGGCGGAGATGGCCTCCCTCGCGAAGGCGCGGGTCGGAGATCACCTTCACCTCGTCTCTCGGGAGCTCATCCAGATGCACGGCGGCATCGGTATGACCGACGAGTACGACGCCGGTTTCTACCTGAAGCGGGCTCGTGCTCTGGAAGCCACCTACGGCAATCAGGCCTTCCACCGGGAGCGCTACGCCAGCCTCCTCGGCTACTAAGCGCCAAAGCGTCAGCCACAAAAAAGCCCGCTAGCGCGGGCTTTTTTTGCTTGGGCCCGGGAGACCCCTAGCCCTCTCCAGCCTCCCGCCGCTTGCGCATGAGGGTCCAACCTTCTTGAGCCATGCTCATATCCAGCAGCCGATCCTTCTGCGCGACGAGGTCCTCGTAGGTGACGTCTGGTCCGAACTCGAGATCCTCGTTGTTGAAGACCGCCGCCGTGGAGAAGCGGCCGTTCCCCGCCTGAATGATCTTCCCGTTCGGCGCATCCTCGCTGCACATGAGCAGCACCGCTGGGGTTACGAGCTTCGGATGGCGCATGGGATCAGGGTTATCCAAATCCTCGTCGCGCCCGGGAATGGTATTGATCAAGCGCGTGGCCGCAGCGGGGGCCAGGGTATTCACGCGGACGTTTTTCGAAGCCCCTTCGAGCGCCAGCACGTTCATCAGCCCCACCATGCCCATCTTCGCGGCACCGTAGTTCGCCTGGCCAAAGTTGCCGTAAATGCCCGAGGTGGAGCTGGTCAGTACCACCCGCCCCCAGCGCTTATCCATCAGAATGGGCCAGGCCGCATGGGTCACGTACGCGCTTCCCGTAAGGTGCACATCGAGCAATAGACGCCAATCTTCCAGGGGCATTTTGCGGAAGGTTTTGTCGCGCAGAATGCCCGCGTTGTTCACGATGATATCCACCGTGCCGAAGGCGCTTACGGCGTCATCAATAATCGACTGGGCGCCGGCTTCTGAGGACACGGAGGCCTTATTCGCAATGGCGATGCCGCCGGCAGCGGTGATCTCGGCCACCACCTGGTCGGCCATATCGCTCGACCCCACTCCATCCCCCGATCCGCCGAGGTCGTTCACCACCACCTTGGCGCCGCGGCGGGCGAACTCGAGGGCGTGAGCCTTTCCGAGGCCACCCCCCGCACCTGTAATCACCACCACCTTATTCTCAAACTCGCTCATGGCACGCTCTCCTAAAGGGGTTCATCCATTCGAAAAAGCCTAAGGGCTGTCTTTCCCACAATCTTCTGCGCCGTTTCCACATCCGTCGCATCAAATACGGCCTGTAGGGCGCTTTGCGTGTAGCCCCAGGTCGACTCCTGATGGGGATAGTCGGAGGACCACATCGCCGTTTCAGGGCCGATGTCCTCGAGCAGTCGAAGCCCCGTAGGATCCGTCATAAACGTGGCGTAGCAGTGGGCGCGCCAGTACCAGCTCGGCGGATGCTGCAGCGCCGGGCGCATGGCGTTGGCAAAATGCGTCGCGGCCAGATCGGCGTCATGGAGCATGCTGGGGATCCAGGATAAGCCTGCCTCCACGAATACCGCCTTAAGACGCGGGAACCGATCAAACGCGCCCCCAAAGGTTAGGGCCCCCCACTGAGCTCGAAAGCCTTGCATCTGCGTAATCAGGGATATCCCCGCCGCCCCCGGGGCCGCCGAAGGAATGGCCTCGCCGATGTGGAACGCCAGGGGCAGGCCCGCCGCCTCCGCCGCCCCGTAAAGGGCGTCCATTTCCGAAGCGTTGTAGTGGATCTTATCCCCGGCGGCATTTCGTCCCGGCGATAGCGGAAGCATGAGCGCGCGGGCGCCAAGGTCAGCGCAGCGCGCCACCGACGCCTCCGCAGCGCTCATGTCCCAGTAATTGGGCACCATGACGGGGTATAGCCGATCCGGTGCCTCAGCACAGCGTTCGGCGAGGGCTTCGTTGTAGAGCCCAAAGACATGCTCTCGGTTCGCCATTTCCCCAAACATAAATAAGCCGAAAAGGCGCTGGGGATAAATGAGCTCCTTCTCCACCCCTTCCGCATCGAGATCCTTTAGCCGCGCGGCAATGTCCGAGAGCCCCGGCGTACACTCCATGGCCTCGCACAGCCCCTGGGCAATGTGCGGTTTGGTCATGGGCTTGTCGCCGAGGCGAAAATCAAAATGCCCATCGCGAAAGCCCATGCGCGGCGCTTGGTCCTTCAAGTCCTCGGGGAACCCCTCAAACCAATAATCACCTTCGATGAGATGGCTGTCGGCAGAGACGATGCGCGTCCCCGCGGGCCAGGGGCGCTCCTGACGCTGGGGCTTACGTTGTGGTGACAAGGCAACGGCCTGCTGTTCCGCAAGCGCTAAGGCTGGAAACGGTTTCATACACACTCCTCCCGTCCTTGGGTTTACCCCAATTGCAGCCTGGGGCACAAGCCGCCCGCCGTTGAGCTTGGCGCGCCAAGGTGCCAGCCTTGGGCCCTGCGGCTTTTGAAATGGAAACACAGACGGTGAAACGACTACTGAAGGCCCTGCATACCTTGGGTGCCATGGGCGTCACGGGCGCGGTTTTATGCCAGCTGGTGCTGCTCCAGCTTCGCCCGCCGGCGGCGGACCTCGAGGGCTTTGCGCTTTATAGCCATGCCTTAGCGGAAATTAGCGGCACCGTCCTATTCCCCTCCCTAGGGGTGGTGGTGCTCTCGGGCTTTCTATCGGTGGGTATCAATCGAGCCTTTCACAGCGCGCCCTGGGTCTTCATTAAGCTGATGTTTAGCGTGCTCGTGTTCGAGAGCACCCTGGCCGTCGTCCATGGCCCCCTTACCGCCGACGCCGCTCGCGCCACCGCGGCCCTCGCCGGCGACGCCGCTGCCCTCGCAGGCTTGGGAGAAGGCAACCGCATTCCCGGCCTCCTCTTCATCCTTGCCGTGGCCGTGGGCAATACGGCCCTGGGCATTTGGCGCCCCCACTTTCGCCGCCTTACCCATCCCAAGATCCTCCGGGAGACGCCGACCTCGTCGAGCTAGCGCCGCTCCGCGCCCCTTGCGACACTAGGGGGGTCTTGGGAGGGACTCGCTATGCTTCGACTCATCTATCTGCTTCGCCGTAAACCCGAGCTCAGCCGGGAAGCCTTTCAGCACTATTGGCGGGATCATCACGGCCCCCTCGTCGCCAGCTTCGCGACGACCCTCGGTATTCAACGCTACGAGCAGGTGCATAGCATCGAGGACCCCGCCAACGAGGCCATGGCCGCCGCCCGGGGCGGCATGGAAGCGCCCTATGATGGGGTCGCAGAACTCTGGTGGGACTCGGAGGAGGCCCTCGAGCACGCCCTCACGGACCCCGCAGGCCAGGCCGCGAGCGCCGCACTCTTGGAGGATGAAAGCCAGTTCATTGATTTCGCCACCAGCCCCCTATGGCTGGCGATCGACCTGCCCCAGGTGAATCCCCCGGGGCCCGAGCCGATCGCAACGCCGCGCTCCAGCTGGATCAAGCTCATGTTTCCCCTGCGGCTGCTCGACAGCCTGGGTTTTGAGGACGGTCAACGCTACTGGCGCACGCAACATGGCCCGATTATTCGCAGCCACGCCTCTGCCGCGGGCATTGCCCGCTACCAGCAGGTGCATCGCGTACGCCACGCCCTTGAAGCCGCGCTTCGGGAAAGTCGCGGCACCCAGACCCCGTCCTACGATGGGCACGCCGAAGTGTGGCTTGACCGTGGCCATCTCCCCAGCAGCCCGGAAGCTCGCGAATCCAGCCACCGCGCCATCGAGGATGAACGCAAGTTCATCGACTTTAAGCGCTCTGCCATGTGGTTCGGAAAGGAGCTCGTTTTTATTGACCGGCGCGAATGGAACTAAGGGGGAAACGTTATGACTTCAGCTCATCAAGATCTGCGCCCGGGGCGCCTGAGCGGAAAGAAGATTTTAATCACCGGCGGCGCCAGCGGCCTTGGCCTCGCCTGCGCCGAGCGCTTCGCTGAGGAAGGGGCGGACCTTTACCTTGCCGATTTGAATCGGGAAGCGGGAGAAGCCGCTGCCCAGCGCATCGCCAGCCGCTTCAACAGCCAGGTGGGCTTCACCTTCCTTGATGTGACCCAGGAAAGCAGCGTAGAGGCGGCGGTCTCCGCGGCCCTCGACGCCCTGGGGCGCCTTGATGGCTGCGTGGCGTCTGCGGGCATCTCCAGCGCAGGGCTGAACGAGACGGGGAGCGAGAAAACGGTCCTAAATACCCCCCTCGCGGGATGGCAGAAGGTCATCGACGTGAACCTTACAGGCGTCATGCTCACCTGCCGCGCCGTGGGGCGCCATATGGTGGAGCGCGGCGAAGGGGGCGTGCTGGTTAACCTAGCCTCCTCCGCCGCACGTATCGCCCTCCCCGGCGCTGCCGAGTACTGCGTCTCAAAGGCCGGCGTCGTGATGCTCACCCAGGTGATGGCCATGGAACTCCTTAGCCACGGCATTCGCGTCAATGCGATTGGCCCGGGCTTTATTGAAACCCCCATGACGGCGGCCATGCGAGAAGATCCGGAGGGACGCGCCCGCATGGAAGGCATGACTCCCATGGGGCGGCTCGGCCAGCCCATCGAAATCGCCAATGCGGCGCTTTATTTGCTCTCGGAGGAGTCCTCCTATACCACCGGTCATACCCTCTATCCGAATGGGGGTATTTTCGTGGGATAAGGGGGAAATGCTCGCGAATCTCAAGCATTCCTCCAGAGTCGACCCTTGCGCCCCCGCGAGGGCGCAGTGAGACTCAAGTGTTGGGAAAAGGACTTCCTAGCTAAGGAAAGCCCGAAAAGAGGCTTAAGCCAACTTGGCTACCTGCGTTTGAGGACAACCATGCGCCAGCACGCCGCCGTGGATAAAGACTTTCTCAGGCCCTCGCACCGCGTGCCCTGCGTACGCCACCTGTTTGCCTGTTCGCCTAAGGCCCTTTGGGCCGCTCTTTTGGACGCGGACAGCTGGCCTGCTTGGCTGCCGATTACTAAGGTGACTTGGACCAGCCCCGCGCCCTTTGGGGTGGGGACCACCCGCACCGTAGAAGGCCCCTCCGGCGTGATCTCCGAGGTTTTTCACGAATGGGTTGAGGGGCGGCGCATGGCGTTTTACTTCGCCGAAAGTGCCCTGCCTGTGCGGGCCTTTGGAGAGTGCTACGACGTCGAGCCCGCACCGGGCGGGAGCATGCTCGCCTGGCGCTTCCGCGCCGACGCCAACCCCTTCGCCCGCACCGCCGTGCATTTTGCGCTTCGCCGGGCCGGGAAGGCGGGCCTGCCTAAGCTCGAGCGCTATATCCTCAATCACAGAGACCGCTACGAGGGGTAAATCCCGGAAAGATCCCGTACAGTGGGCGCTCGCGTCGGTTGTGGGGACAGCACGGGTGTCAGCTACGGAAAAGGGCCGCCGGCAACGGGCCCACGCTCTCGAACAGGTGATCGCCTATCTTCTCTCAGAAGGGCTTGAGGAAACGGGCCTTCGTCGCCTAGCGCAGGCTGCGGACACGAGCGACCGCATGCTGATTTACTACTTCGGCAGCAAGGAGGCTTTGCTTCGGGAGGCCTTTGCTGCGCTCTCCGATGCACTCCTAGCTAAGCTGGAGAGCCAGTTCCCCAAGGCGGCCTACAGCCCTAAAAAATTAAAAAAGATCAGCCTCGCCTTGGCCGAAGATCCCGCCGCCCTGGGCACCCTGAAGCTCTGGTTCGAGCTTCTAGGCCGGGCGCTGCGCCCCGACGCACCCCTAAAGGTCCAGGCTCAGCAGTTGGCGCTTCGCTGGGAAAGCTGGCTGGCCACCAAGCTCCCGGAAGATCGGCGCGGCGAGGCCCCTACGCTGTTCGCAGAAATCGAGGGGATCCTGCTGCTCTACTGCCTCAATCACTAGGCCCAGCGGCAAGCCCTACTTCGTCAGCCGATTGGTCCAAAATTCCGGCTTCACGTACTCACAGAATACTTCCCGAGCGTCCTCGGCTTTTCGATCGGCGGTTTCAAAGATGCCGCGCAGCAAGGCCCAATCTCGAAAGGCGCCGGAGTGAATGGAAAAGCGCCCCAGATAGCGCCCTTCCGCGGTGACCAATTCCGGTCCCGCCAGGGACGCGTCGTGCCAGGGGCTCTGGAAGCGGCTCGGGTTCCCCTCCGGACCAAAGCGATTCCAGATGCTGCTTTCACTGCGAGGATCCCCATAGGTGCCGTAGGGGGCGCACACGGAACGCTCATCCTTCCAATTACAGTCAATGCAGCCGAGGAAGTGATCCTTGGGCCCATAGATTAAAAGCTCGGCGCTCGCAGAGGCGGCGAGGGTCATCATGAAGCCAACCGCGAGGCCGGCAAGTGCAAGGCGCATGGAGGCCCCCCTTAAATTCAGGCTATGCTCATTGGAGTGTAATCGACCGCCACCGCAAAACGTTGAGGCCCTGCCATGCACACCCGCCCCATGAACAGCCTTGAATCGGTCAGCGCTCTCACCCTCGGAGGCGGCGGCCTGGGCCAGCTATGGGGGGAAACCACCCGCGCGGAATGCGTGGCCACGGTTCACGAGGCGGTGGACGCGGGCATCACGCTCTTTGACCTTGCCCCCCTCTACGGCAAGGGCGAATCGGAGCGCGTTCTTGGAGAAGCCTTTCACGGGGGATGGGATCCCACTGTGCGCGTAACCACGAAGTGTCAGCTGGGGCAACGCGAGGATGAAGCCGTGCTGCCCCGGCTCCGGGAGAATCTTCAGCGGAGCCTCGAAGCGCTGGGACGGGATCACGTCGACCTCTATTTTCTTCACAGCAACATCATCCCCGACGACTATACCTTCCCGGACCCAGCCATCGCCGCGGTGCAGGATCGCTTTGCCACCCGGGAGCGCAGCTACTACAACGCGGTCATCCCGGCCTTTGAGGCGCTTAAGGCCGAGGGGCTGATCAAGGCCTGGGGCATCACGGGCATCGGCTATCCCCCCGCGGTGCTCCGCGCCCTAGAAGCGACGCAGCGGCCAGCCGTGGTCCAGGTGATCACCAATGCGCTGAACTCGGCAGGAGACCTCAACCGCTTCCGCGAACCCTGCCGGGCCGAGGGGATTCGAGAGGCCGCGAACGCCGCCGGCGTAAGCGTGATGGGCATTCGCGCTGTGCAGGGGGGCGCCCTGACCGCAGCCTTTGATCGGCCCATGGACGAAGCGGGGGAGGACATGGCGGATTACCGGCGCGCCGAAGGCTTTCGGGCCCTCGCCCAGCGCTGGGGCGTGGACCCCGCCGATCTTGCCCATCGCTACGCCCTGAGCCTGCCGGGCGTGGCTACGGTGGTGCTGGGGATCAAGAACCGCCAAGAATTGAAGGCGGCCTTGGCCGCGGAGGCTGCACCACCCCTCACGGAAGAAGAAAAAGCGCTGGTGGCCGAGGCCGTGGACCAGTAAAACGCGTTGACACGATGGATCTGGGGAGAGATCACATGTTTATCGTAGAAAAGAGTGGCCAGGGCTTCGGGGCGTCTATCCGGGGCATCGATCTTTGCGACGAACTGTCTGCGGAAACCGTCGCCGCCCTGCGCGAGGCCTGGCTTGCGCATCACGTGCTCGCCTTTCCCGAGCAGAACCTCTCGGACGACGATCTCGAACGCTTCACCCAGTACTTTGGGGGCTTCGGCCATGACCCTTTCATCGCCCCCATCGCGGGTCGCCAGCACGTCATCGCCATTTCCCGCCGCGCCGACGAAAAGGCTCCGCTGTTTGCGGAAAACTGGCACTCGGACTGGAGCTTTCAGGCCCGGCCGCCCGCGGGCACCTGCCTCTACGGAAAGGTTATCCCCCCCGTAGGCGGTGATACGCTCTTTGCGAATCAACACGCCGCCTTCGAGGCCCTCCCCGCGGACAAGCAGGCCTTCTACCAAAGCCTGACGGCCATTCACTCTGCCGCGGGGGCCTATGCGCCGGAGGGCACCTACGGTGAGACGGACCAGGCCACGGATCGAAGCATGACCATTCGCCCCTCCGCAGAGGCCCGGGCCACCCAAACCCACCCCTTGGTTCGCGCCCATCCAGAAACGGGGCGCCTCGGCTTCTTCAGCACCCTGGGCTACATCGTGGGTATCGAAGGCATGGCTCAGGAAGAGGCCATCCCCGTACTCCGAGAGCTGGCCCAGTGGCAGGGCCAGGAAGCGTTCCAGTATCGCCATCGCTGGGAAGCGGGCACGCTCGTGATGTGGGACAACCGAAGCGTGCTCCACTGCGCGACCGGCGGCTACGAAGGCCACGACCGCCTCCTCCACCGCACCACCATTGCAGCTTTTAGCGGAGAACATCATGAAGCAGCTTAAGCGCTTTACCGCTCTTTGCCTTACCCTATTGTTCATCCCAGCAGCGTTCGCGGAACGGCCCGACGCCGATCTTGTGCTCGATTCCCAACGCAAGCCGGAGGTGCTCCTCGAACTCCTGGGCGTGGCGCCGGGCCAACGCGTCCTCGATCTAGAGGCTGGCGGCGGCTACAACACCGAACTGCTAGCCGCTGCGGTGGGGGCCTCCGGGGAGGTACTGATGCAAAATCCGCCCTGGCTTGCCAATCGCGTGGGTGAGCGCGTAGACGCCCGGCTGGCTCAGCAGCGGCTTCCCAATGTAAAACCCTTAATCCGTGACTTTGGCGACTTGGGGCTAGCGACCGGGAGCGTGGATCGCGCGGCATGGATCATGGGCCCCCATGAATTGTGGTTCCACCCCGAGCCGGAGATCAGCTTCGGCCAACCCCTCGAAGTATTCCAAGAGCTTGCTCGGGTATTGAAACCGGGAGGGCGCATCCTCTTCGTCGATCATGCGGCCGCAGCGGAGGCCCCCCTCTCCGTTGGGGGTACGCTCCATCGCATCAGTGAAGGCGCGATTGAAGCCCTCGCAGAAGCCTCGGGGCTTTCCCTGGTCGCGCGAAGCAGCGCGCTGCGAAATGCTGACGACGACCGCCGGAGCAACGTTTTTGCCCCCGAAATCCGCGGAAACACGGATCGCTTTATCCTCGTCTTCGAGAAGCCCCAGGCGCCCTAGGCTTCGTCGGCAGGCGGACCCTGCTGAGCCCGAAGGTATAGGGCCAGCTGGCGATCATGGCGGGAGGTTGCCGATAGGCGGCCTTCCCGCAGATAGGGCGGCCAGCTAGGCTGCCCAAAAGGCTCCACCCGATCCCCCTGCACGGTCACCCGCTGAATCACCCGCTCCCCTTCAAAATCATTCAGCACAAAGTGCTGCGTAGCTCGATTATCCCAGAAGGCGACGGTGCCCTCGGTCCAGGCATAGCGAACCGTAAAGCGAGGCTGCTGCACCCACCGGGTCAGGTGGCGGAGGAGCACCTCCGATTCCTCGGCGCCCAGCTCGACGATGCGTCGGGTGAAATGCTCATTCACGTAAAGCGCGGGCAGGCCGCTTTCCGGGTGGCGACGGATGACGGGGTGGATCGTCATCTTGTCCGGGCGATTGTGCGGCAGCGCATCGTGCAGTGCCGTTAAGCCCTGGAGGAAAGCCTTCATCGGTTCAGACAGCGCGTTGTAGGCCGCCGTCAGGCTACTCCACATGGTGTCACCGCCCACCGGGGGGCAGCGCTTCATGTGCAGAATGGACATGAGCGCGGGCTGCTCCTGGAAGGTGAGGTCCGAGTGCCATTCATCGGCCACCCCACCGCCGGACGCGCGCAATTCGAAGATTTCTGGGTGCGGGGTATCGAACTTTAGGTTCGGATGGCCCTCCAGGGGTCCAAAGCGCGCGCCCAGCGCTACGTGATCTTCCACCTTCAAATGCTGGCCGGGGCAAAAGATGACGCCGTAGCGCACCAACAGCTGGCGCAGCGCCTCGAGGGCTTCATCGTCCAGCGACGCAAGGTCTAAGCCCGTAATCTCTGCGCCTAGGGCGGGGGCTAAGGGCCGAACGCTCCAGGCGTCGGCGGCACGGCTTTGTGATGCGGTCACGGTGACCCTCCCCGGTCTCCTTTCTGATCAGCTGGGAGCATAGCTCAGAGGGGCCGGCGAGGGGCAAGGCATGCCTCGCGACGGGACGCCTGCGTCGCTATGATCCTTTCCTTCGCAAGTGGAAAACGGTCGGAGGCCATGGGCTACCGCATTGCCATTGCCGGTGGCGGCCTGGGCGGCCTCACGGCGGCCCTCGCCCTCGGCCAGGGGGGCCACGAGGTCATCGTGCTGGAGCAAGCGACCGCCCATCGCACCGCGGGCGCCGGCATCCAGCTTTCCCCCAACGCCAGCCGCGTGCTCCTGCGCTTAGGCCTGGGCCCCACCTTGGAAGGCAAGGTCACGGCGACGGAACGCTCGCGCTTTCGCCACTTTCGTACGGGCCGAACGATCACGGAAGCGCGCCTCGGCGGGGAAGCGGAGGGCCGCTACGGCGCCCCCTACTGGCAAATTCATCGTGCCGATCTTCACGAGGCCCTTCAAACTGCCCTCGCCAACCATCCGAACGTTGAGCTGCGGCTGGGCCGCGCGGTCAGCGCGAGTGCCATCACGGAGGAGGCGGCGGCGGTCACCCTGCTAGGGGTCGACGGGCCCGTGGATCTGCTCCTCGGGGCCGATGGCATTCACTCCGAAGTGCGCCGCTGGTGCTTCGGCGAGGCCCCGGCGCGCTTTACGGGGCAGGTGGCCTGGCGCTTTCTCGTGCCCAGCGAAGGCCTCCCACCAGCCCTTCAGGCTCGGGATAGCCAGGTGTGGTGGGGCCCGGGGAAGCACTTTGTGCACTACCCAGTGGACGCGGGTGCGCGGATCAACGGCGTTGCGGTGGTGGAAGCTGGGGCCTGGACCGAAGAGTCCTGGGCCCTTCCCGGCCAGCCGGAGGATCTCCGCACGGCCTTTCGGGGATGGCATCCAGAGCTTCAGCAGCTTCTCGAGCGCGTCACCCCCGAGGGGCTTTTTCAGTGGGGGCTTTTTGATCGCGCACCCCTGCCCCGCTGGCATCGGGGACCGGTGGCGCTTCTTGGCGATGCCTGCCACCCCACTCTTCCGTTTTTGGCCCAGGGGGCGGCCATGGCCATCGAAGACAGCGCAGCCCTGACCCTCGCCCTTGCCCAGGCCCCGACCGTGAGCGGTGCGCTAGCGGTCTATGAGGGCTGGCGCCGTTCGCGCACCGCCCGCATTCAACAGCTCTCTCGCCGCTACGGATGGGTCTATCACCTGGGCGCGCCCCTCGCGACCTTCCGCAACCTGGCGGCACCCCTAGCCCGGGGCACCACGATGGATTGGCTTTATCGCTACGACGTCGAAGATCAGATCCCCTAAGCCGTGAGAAGGTGCTGGGCGTGGAAGGCCAGGTGCGCGTCGATAAAGCTCGCGATGAAGAAGTAGCTGTGGTCGTAGCCGTCGTGCAGGTGGTAATCGAGGGCGTGCCCGCCCTGGGCCGCCGCTGCGATCAGCAATTCAGGCCGCAGCTGGGTTTCGAGAAAGGCATCGGCAGCGCCTTGGTCGACGCGCAGGGGCGGCGCGGAAGACCCTTCCGCGAGCAGCGCACAGGCGTCGTAGCGTGCCCAGGTGCTCCGGTCCTCTCCGAGGTACCCGCGAAAGGCCTTCTGACCCCAGGGCACCTGGGAAGGTGCGCAGATCGGCGCGAAAGCAGAGACAGAGCGAAACCGAGAAGGGTTTCGCAGCGCGATGGTGAGGGCCCCATGCCCCCCCATGGAATGACCCGAAATCGCCTCTCGGGAGTGGTCGAGCTCGGGAAAGGCCCCCAGCACCGCCGGGAGCTCCTCCTCCACGTAGCGCGCCATGTGGTAGTGGGCAGCAAAGGGCGCTTCCGTGGCGTTCAGGTAGAACCCGGCCCCCAAACCGAAGTCGTAGGCGCCCTCGAGATCATCCGGCACTCCGACCCCCCGGGGGCTCGTATCCGGGGCCACGAGAGCCAGCCCCAGATCCGCCGCCGCGCGCTGTGCGCCGGCTTTCGTGACGAAGTTCTCATCGGTGCATGTGAGCCCGGAGAGCCAGTAGACCACGGGTACGACGTGGTCCCGGGCCTGGGGCGGTAAATAAACGGAGAAGGTCATGGCACAGCTCAGCGCTTCCGAGGCGTGCTGAAGGCGAAGCTGCCGCCCGCCGAAGCAGGCAACGTCACTTAGGGTTTCCACGGTCACTCGTAAACCACCACGGAGCGAATGCTTTCCCCCGCGTGCATCAAATCGAAGGCCGTATTGATCTGCTCCAGCGGCATAGTATGGGTAATGAGGTCGTCGATATTCAGGCGCCCCTCCATGTACCAATCAACGATCTTCGGCACATCGGTGCGGCCCCGAGCACCGCCAAAGGCCGTGCCTCGCCAGCTCCGGCCCGTCACCAGCTGGAAGGGCCGGGTGGAGATCTCCTGCCCCGCGCCCGCGACGCCGATGATGCAGCTCTCGCCCCAGCCCTTGTGGCAGCACTCCAGGGCCTGGCGCATCACCTGCACATTACCAATGCACTCAAAGCTGTAGTCCACCCCGCCCCCGGTCATGGCCACGATTTCCGCCACCACGTCGTCGACCTCCGTTGGATTCAGGAAATCGGTCATGCCAAATTGCGTCGCCAGGGGCACCTTGGAAGGGTTGGTGTCGATGCCGATGATGCGGGAGGCACCCACCAGGCGAGCCCCCTGAATCACGTTGAGCCCGATGCCGCCAAGGCCGAAGACCGCCACCGTCGCCCCCGCCTCCACTTTCATGGTGAAGGCCACGGCGCCCACGCCCGTGGTGACGCCGCAGCCGATGTAGCAAATCTTGTCGAAGGGCGCATCGGGGCGCACCTTGGCCACGGCAATTTCCGGCAGCACGGTGTAGTTGGAGAAGGTCGAACAGCCCATGTAGTGGAGGATGGGCTTGCCATCGAGGCTAAAGCGGCTTGTGTGATCGGGCATGAGCCCCTGCCCTTGAGTCTCCCGGATGGCCTGGCACAGATTGGTCTTCGGGTGCAGGCAGAATTCGCAGCTGCGGCACTCCGGCGTATAGAGGGGAATCACGTGATCCCCTGGGGCCACGCTGGACACCCCCGGACCGACCTCGACCACAACGCCCGCGCCCTCATGCCCGAGGATCGCAGGGAAGGCCCCCTCCGGATCGTCGCCCGACAGGGTAAAGGCGTCCGTATGGCACACCCCCGTCGCCTTCAGCTCGATGAGCACTTCCCCAGCCTTCGGGCCCTCTAAATCTACGTCCACCACTTCCAGGGGCTTGCCGGCCTGAAAGGCCACCGCTGCACGGGTTTTCATTGCGTACTCCTTTAACGCTTGGGCTGATAGGGGCCTAGCCTTCCCAGGGTTCAGCTTGATAGAAGTATTGGGGAAGCACCGTATGCTCTTCCCACTCGTAGTGAAAGGTCGGCGTTGCCGAGCCCGAGATGGGAGGCACCAGCCAGCTCCAGCGCCCCGCCACCGGGCGACCCGCGGCGCGTTCCTGCTCAGCAAACTGCATAAAATCCGCCGTGGCCGCGTGATGATCCACCAACTTTACGCCGGCGCGCTCGAAGGAATGGAGTACGGCGATATTGAGTTCAAGAAGGGCTCGGTCCTGCCATAGGGTCCTCGGTCGGTGGGTGGGCAACCCTAGGCGCTGAGCGAGGCGAGGCAGCAGATTGTAGCGGTAGGGGTCGGAGAGATTACGCGCACCGATCTCCGTACCCATGTACCACCCGTTGAAGGGCGCCGCGGTGTAATTCAACCCGCCCAGGGACAGCTTGACCTCGGAAACCGCAGGCAACGCGTACCATTTCAGCCCAAGCTCGGCAAACCAGGCGTGCTCGGGATGCTCGAGCGCCACCTCGAGCACCAGCTCCCGGGGAATTTCGTAGAGGGCCGGGGGCGCTCCTGGCATTTCGAGGATTAGGGGCAAGAGATCAAACCCCGTTTTCGGCGTTGGCGGCACCCAGCCGCGCTTCAATGCCTCCACGGTCATCCGCTCGTTGGCCGGATCCCCAAGGAGGGACCCATCGCTTTGCCGGTAGCCCGCATAGCGCAGCAGCTGACTGTTCCAGACCCGGGGCCCCCGGGCCTCTCCGGGGCGCTGGGGACGAAAGGCCGTCATGACGGCGCGGAGCTGTCCCCCTTGGGTAGCGAGGGCGATGTGGCGCTTAAGGGCCTCGAACATCCCATCGGTGTCCGCAACGTGACGCGCATCCTCAAGGTGAAGGCCATTCCAGAAAAGCCG
>Ga0255760_10000481_pt1 | contig 39760 bp, 30 predicted proteins | sample 071ome_25_FD_179960 | JGI IMG/M metagenome (GOLD analysis project Ga0255760, IMG submission 179960) | Coastal salt marsh microbial communities from the Groves Creek Marsh, Skidaway Island, Georgia - 071410BT metaG (version 2) | ecosystem: Environmental > Aquatic > Marine > Intertidal zone >...
GCTGGCTGAGTGGATGGTGGAAGGTGAGCCGACAATCGACATGACCGGCGTTGATCCGCGACGTTTTGGATCCTACGCCACGGAAAGTTATCTCATCACCAAGAACGAAGAAGCGTACGCCAATGTGTTCACCATTCATTATCCGGATGAAGAACGCGAAGCGGCCCGCCCGTTGCGCACAGCGCCCTGCTATGACCGGCTGAAGGATCTTGGTGCGGTTTTCGGGCATAAATTCGGCTGGGAGCGTGCCAACTGGTTCGCGCCGGAAGGTGTTGCCCCGGAAGATCACTGGTCTTTCCGCCGTTCCAACTGGTTTGAGCATGTCGGCAATGAAGTTCGCAACACCACTGAAAATGTCGGCCTTCTTGATATGTCGGCTTTTGCCAAGGCCCGTATTTCAGGACCGGGTGCCGAAGCTTTCCTTGATCAGCTCATCGCCAATCGCGTGCCCAAAAAGGCGGGCCGGGTCAATCTCTGCCATGCATTGGCTCCATCGGGCGGGGTGCATTCCGAATTCACCATCATCCGTGAAAATGACCAATCTTTCTATGTTGTATCCGCAGGCGCCCTGCAAAGCGTGGATCATGACTGGATCCGTAAACACATGCCTCATGACGGATCTGTGCAATTTCAGAATCTCACCAATTCCATGGGCGTTCTGGTCGTGGCTGGCCCCAAGGCGAGAACATTGATGGAACGTGTATCGCCCCGGTTTGATTTCTCTAACGAAGCCTTCCCGTGGCTGTCTTCGCAGTGGATCAATGTCGGCCATGCCCCGAGCCTTGCGGCACGGGTCAATTTTGTCGGTGAACTTGGCTGGGAATTGCATCACCCGATCGAATACCAGAACCATATCTTCGATGTGCTGATGGAGGCGGGGGCTGATCTGGGCCTGAAGCCATTTGGTATCAGGGCCATGGACTGCATGCGGATTGAAAAATCCTATCGCATGGTGGGTACCGAACTTTCCATCGAATACGCCGCTCTTGAATCTCATCTGGAACGATTTGTTCATCCGAACAAAGGTGATTTTATCGGCCGGGATAATCTGGTGGCATGGCAGCAGAAAGGTTTCGCCAACAGTCTGGTGACGCTGGAGGTCAGGAATGTTGACGATGCTGATGCCATTGGTGGCAATCCCATTTATCACGATGGCAAAATGGTGGGGCGCGCGACATCAGGAAATTACGGCTTCCGTATCGGCAAATCGCTTGCCATGGCTATGGTGCCGCCAACACTTGATGCTGAGGGAACAAAGTTTGAGATTGATATCCTCGGCAAAAGATATGAAGCGGTAATCATTGCTGAAAGTCCGTTCGACCCTGAAAACGAACGCCTCAAAGCCTGAAACAGTTCAATATAAATCAGACAGGATCAAATCATGACTGAAGCCAAAGAAACCGAACGCCGTTCCCGCCGTGGTGGTGGCCGGGACGCCCGCCGTGCCATCCGTGCGTCAGCAGGAAGCATGTCCAAGCCGTTCATTACCCGGAATATGCCTGTGGTTGATGTGCTTTCGGATGAGGGCGCGGAGATTATTGAAAACAACGCCGAAACCATCCTTGAAGAAGTGGGTATTGATTTCAAGGATGATCCCGAAGCTCTTGCCATACTGAAAGATGCCGGGGCGGATGTTCAGGGTGAGCGCGTTCATTTCCCGCGCGGCATGTGCCGGGAATTATGTAAGACGGCGCCATCTGAATTCACCCAGCATGCACGGAATTCCGACCGGTCGGTTATCATCGGCGGGAATAACACGGTTTTTGCCCCGGTATACGGCCCGCCCTTCATCCGTGACCTGGAAGGTGAGCGTCGCTACGCCACGATCGAGGATTTCCGCAATATAGTGAAGATCGTCTATATGCATCCCGGCCTGCACCATTCAGGTGGCACGGTCTGCGAGCCGGTGGATCTGCCGGTACCGAAGCGCCATCTGGAAATGCTGTACACGCATATGAAATATTCCGACAAGCCGTATATGGGCTCGGTGACTTCAGCCGAAAGGGCGCAAGACAGCATTGAAATGTCAAAGATTCTCTTCGGTGAAGAATTCGTCAGCCAGAATGCGGTGATGATCAGCCTGATCAACGCCAACTCTCCTATGACGTGGGATGAAACCATGCTTGGAGCGCTGAAAGCCTATGCCAGAGCAGGTCAGGCCGTGATTACCGCGCCGTTTATTCTTGCCGGAGCCATGTCACCTGTATCGGTTGCAGGGACACTTGCCCAGACACTGGCCGAAGCCATGAGCGGAATCGCCTTTGCCCAGCTTATCAATCCGGGAACGCCGGTTGTTTTCGGATCGTTTGCGTCTTCGATGTCCATGCAGACAGGCGCGCCGACATTTGGCACCCCGGAACCTGCCATGGTGCTTTATGGCTGTGCTAAACTCGCCCGTCGTCTTGGCGTTCCCTTCCGTTCAGGTGGCTCGCTGACCGCGGCCAAAACCGTGGATGCTCAGGCCGCCTATGAAAGCGCGCATACGATTACCCCGACCGTGCTTGGCGGCGTAAATTTCGTTCTGCATGCCGCAGGCTGGATGGAAGGCGGTCTTGTTTCCGATTTCCGCAAGATCATTCTTGATGCCGACCAGCTGACCATGATGGGACGCATGGTGGGGGGAATTGATATTTCGGAAAATGGTCAGGCAATGGATGCCATTCGTGAAATTGGTCCAGGTAAGCATTTCCTGGGCTCAAGCCATACCCAGTCCAATTTTGAAAACGCCTTCTGGCGATCTGAGATGGCAGATAACAACACATTTGAGCAATGGAGCGCAGAAGGCGGTATCGAAAGTGCCAAGAGAGCTGAAAACAAGGCACGGAAGATGCTGGCAGAATATGAGGCCCCGGCCCTTGATCCGGCCATCGATGAAGCCCTTCAGGCGTATAAGGCAAAGCGTATGGAAGAATTGCCGGATGCGGAATACTGATCTTCGTTAAATTCAGGGTTAAAAAACCGGGGTCACTGCCCCGGTTTTCTTTTGGGTATCATCCCGGCATTTGATCAATTCAGGTTTCAGGCGGCGTGGTATTCAAAACCGAATTCGATGGAAGCATCCTGCATCAGTGCCACGATATAAGGCATGAAGCTTGAGCGTCCTATAACGAGAAAACAGTCATCCTCAAGGCAGGCGATGGTCACACCGGCATGGGAAAGCAGGCTCTGCTGCGCTACGCCCTGCCTGAATACATCAGGGTGAAAATCAAGCCCGCAATGCTTGGCCAGTACGTCCCGCACATGCGGGCCTTTCATGGTTATGGCACCGATGGCATCGCTCACATCTGTGACGGCCACATGGCCTGCTTCCTTAGTATCAAGTTCGGCAATTATTGATGCCGCGGCACCATTTTCAGCCATGATCATCCATTCGTCAGGGCCAAGCCAGATCACCATGCGATCACCGGCGGCAGAAAAGGTGTTGGCATCAAGAGGAAGGTCTGATCCGACACTCCGCTTGAGGGCCTGCCGCAAAACCGCATTATCCGGGCTGGTCCGGAGATTGATCTTGTCGCTGACCCCTGAATCGCTGATGACCGTAATTCCGAGGGAGCCGTCCTGAACAGGAGACGATTTTGGCGCCACCCCGCGTAACGCAGACTGGCCGGGAATATTCCTGAGGTTAACCATTGATCTTTTCTCCTTTGGGATCATAGAAAACCGTATCGGTAATCTTGGCCTTGATGGGTGGGCGCCCGTCAATCATCGGGAACCAGACGGTTTTACCTTTCATGCTGTGGCCGCCTTTCAGCATGGCCATGGCGATTGAGTGCCCGAGATTCGGTGAATAGTAGGATGATGTCACCTGACCAAGCATCGTCATCGGCATGGGTTCATCCGGGTCCAGAACAGCATGGGCACCTTCGGGAATGACTTCCTGCGGATTTTCGGTCAGAAGTCCGACCAGTTGCTTTCTGTTGGTAAAGCTCATGCTTTGACGTTCCAGCGCACGTTTGCCGATGAAGTCATCCTTGGTCTTGGAGATGATCCAGTCCATGCCGAGGTCTGGTGGCGTCACGGATCCGTCGGTTTCCTGGCCGACGATAATAAAGCCTTTTTCCGCCCGCAATACGTGCATGGCTTCGGTGCCATATGGGGTGAGGCCGTATTCTTCACCGGCGGCCATGAGATTTTTCCACAAGGCAAGGCCAAGTCTTGCCGGAGTGTTGATCTCATAGCTTAGCTCGCCGGTAAAGGAGATCCGGAACACCCGCACCGGAAGGCCCGAAATCGTCCCTTCACGGAACGACATGAAAGGAAACGCTTCATCGTTAAGAGGGATGGAACATCCGGCCTTTTCAAGGATGGCCCGGGCATTTGGCCCTGAAACCGTGGCCACCGACCATTGTTCGGTAACGCTGGTCATATAGACATCAAGTTCCGGCCATTCGGTCTGGTGCCATTCTTCCAGCCAGTCCAGAACATTTGCCGCCCCGCCGGTGGTGGTGGTCATATGGAAATGATTTTCCCCAAGGCGGGAGGTCACCCCGTCATCCATGACCATGCCGTCATCTTTCAGCATCAGCCCGTACCGGCATTTTCCCACCGGCAGTTTCAGCCAGGCGTTGGTGTAGACACGGTTGAGGAATTCGGCGGCATCTTTGCCGCGAATATCAATCTTGCCGAGCGTTGAGGCATCAAGAATGCCTGCGGTGGTGCGGGCAGCTTTGACTTCGCGATTGACGGCCGCCTTCATGTCTTCGCCTGCCCGGGGATAGTACCAGGCCCGCATCCACTGGCCCACATGTTCGAATGTTGCGCCATTGGCTTCATGCCATTCGTTCATCCGGGTGAGCCGGACCGGGTCAAAGAGATCCTTGATATCACGCCCCGCAATAGCGCCGAGCGATGATGGTGTATAGGGAAGCCGGAAGGTGGTTGTTCCGACATTCGGAATTTCATTGCCCAACTGATCGGCGATAATGCCAAGGGCATTGATATTCGATGTTTTGCCCTGATCGGTTGCCATCCCGTTGGTGGTGTACCGCTTGACGTGTTCCACCGAATGATATCCTTCGCGAACAGCCAGTTTGATATCATTGGCGGTGACATCGTTCTGGAAGTCAATGAATGCCTTGGGTTCTGCGCCGGGATTGGCATCGGTCGGCACTTTCCAGAGCGCAAGCGGGGTATATTCCTGGGCTGGGGCTTCAACCTGAGGGCAGGTGGGTGTTTCAGCAGAATACCCGCTCTTCTCTGCCGCCGCCACACCGGCCCTGGCGCCGTCATCCATGGCTTGCGCAAGGTCAAACATCCCGTTGCACGCCCCGGCCGACTGCGCGGCTTCATGATAGGCTGACGGCACAAAGCAGAGGCTCTTGTCGTTCCAGGAAAGCTTGCCGCGGGCCTGACTGTGCAGGTTCACAATCGGTGTAAAGCCACCGGACATGGCGAGAAGATCGCAGTCGATATAGAACATATCGCCGTCAGGCATGGCTGTCCTGGTATTGATGCGCCCAACCTTGATACGGCTGACGCGATGATTGCCCACCGCGTCCAGCACCGCATGGCTGGTATGAACTTCGATACCGCGCCGGATCGCTTCGGTTACAAGCGATGTTCCCGGAGCCGGACGCATATCGATGATGGCGCGGACATAGACGCCGGCATCGCTGAGGGCAAGCGCAGTCCGGTAAGCATCGTCATTGTTCGTCACCACCACGGCCCGCCGTCCGGGGGCAACCGCATAGCGGTTGACATAACTGCGGACAGCACCTGATAACATCACCCCCGGCAGGTCGTTGCCGCCGAAAACAAGAGGGCGTTCATGGCAACCTTGTGCGAGCACAACATGTTTGGCCCGAACCTTCCACAGGCGTTGCCTTGGCATATGTGCAGGAGTTTGCCCGAGATGATCGGTGACCCGCTCCATCAGCGTCAGATAGTTCTGGTCCATATAGGCGAAAACAGTCGTCCGCGGCAAAAGGGTGACATTGGGGAGGGTGGACAGCTCCAAGAGCGTGTCAGCCACCCAGTCAGCACCCGGTTTGCCGTCCACAGCCGTGTCCGTTTCAGATAAGAGCCAGCCACCAAATTCGTTCTGCTCATCGGCCAGAATGACCCGTGCACCGGCGCGCCCTGCCGCCAGTGCGGCCATCAGCCCGCTGGCCCCGCCACCGGCAACAAGAACATCGGTATGGGCATGGGTTTTTTCATATCTGTCCGGATCGTTGTGATCTTCAGCCGCCTTGCCAAGACCGGCGGCCTTGCGGATGAAATGCTCATAGGTCATCCACATATTGGCAGGCCACATGAAGGTCTTGTAATAGAACGCGGCCGGAAGCAAGCGATGGAAGAGGGAATTGATCGCACCGATATCCATGCGGAGCGATGGCCATCTGTTCTGGCTTTCGCTTTTCAGATCAGGATAAATTTCAATCTGGGTGGCGCGAAGGTTAGGCTCAATTCTCGCGCCTTCACCGAGACGTACGAGGGCGTTAGGCTCTTCACTTCCTGCCGACATGATGCCGCGTGGGCGGTGATATTTAAAGCTGCGGCCAACCAGATGCACATCATGGGCAAGCAGGGCTGAAGCTAATGTATCCCCTTCATACCCGGTATAGGTTTTTCCATCGAAGGTGAAAGGGATCAGGCGGTCACGGTTGATGCGGCCACCGGACGTAAGCCGCATGATGCCGGCGTTGAGTTTGGACTTTTTCATCATGCTTTCTTCCCTTTGCCGGAAGGCTTGCTCTTCGAAGGTTTCGCGGCGGCTTCTGCGGCTGACTTGCGGCGCCAGTTTTCCTTATAGGCTTTTTTGCCGGCGTCGCTTTCTGGCAGGGCACCCATCGGGTACACCTCTAAAATCTCATGGGTCACGGTATCTCTGGCCATATTAAACCAGCGGCGGCACCCGGCGGCATGCCGCCAGCGTTCCAGAAATACGCCTTTGGTGTTTTCCCTTAAGAAAAGGTAATCCGCGAACTCGGCGTCGGTGATGGAATTCTCGGCAAGAGGGCGGAGAATATGGGCCTCGCCGCCACAGCTGAATTCAATTTCGTCACGTTCGCCACAATGGGGGCACGGGATCAACAGCATTGTAAACTCCCCTTATGAAGTCAGGTCCTAGTGGGCCACACCAGCGGCACCATGTTCATCGATCAGAAGCCCGGTCTGGAAACGATCCAGCGAATAGGGCGCGGCGATTGCGTTGGGGCGGTCATTGGCAATGAGATCGGCAAAGACATGGCCAGAACCTGGCGTCGCCTTAAAGCCGCCTGTCCCCCAGCCGCAGTTGAAATACAGCCCCTTAACATCTGTCTTCGAGATGATGGGAGACGCATCCGGGCACGTATCCACGATACCCCCCCAATGGCGAAGCATCCGCAGGCGTGAAAGAATGGGGAAAAGCTCAACCGCCGCGGCGATCATGTGTTCAGGTACCGGAAATGATCCGCGCTGGGCGTAGGAGTTGTATTTGTCCACCCCGGCCCCCAGCACCATTTCGCCCTTATCGGACTGGCTGATATACATATGCACGGCATTCGACATGATGACCGTATCGAGCACGGGTTTGATCGGTTCTGAGACCAGCGCCTGAAGCGGGCGGCTTGCGATCGGCAGGCGGATATCAGCCATTGCCGCCAGCACCGAGCAATGACCAGCCACGACACAGCCGACTTTGGGTGTTTTGATGAAACCCCGTGTTGTTTCCACACCTTCGATCCGGCCTGCTTTGCGGCGAAGGCCGGTAACTTCACAATTCTGGATGATGTCGACACCAAGATCATCGGCCGCGCGGGCGTATCCCCAGGCAACGGCATCATGACGTGCTGTGCCGCCCCGGCGCTGAAGAAATCCTCCCATCACCGGATAGCGTATAGACGGATCAATATTGATGGTCGGCACAAATGCCTTGATCTCTTCCGGGCCGAGAACGTCACTGTCAATCCCGTTGAGCCGGATCGCGTGCACCCGCCGGGACATTTCCCGCAATTCATGCTCGCTATGGGCAATGGTCAGCACGCCACGCTGGCTGAACATGACGTTAAAGTTCAGGTCCTGTGACATGCCTTCCCAGAGTTTCAGCGCATGGTCATAAATGGCGGCGCTTTCATCCCACATGTAGTTGGAACGGATAATGGTGGTGTTACGCCCCGTATTGCCGCCACCAAGCCATCCCTTTTCCACCACGGCAATATTGGTCATGCCATGGACAGCTGCCAGATAATAAGCCGTGGCGAGGCCATGCCCGCCGCCACCGACAATAACGGCATCGTATTCAGCCTTAGGCTCAGCCGCACGCCATGCCCGTTGCCAGTCCTGATGATAGGACGCAGCGTTGCGTGCCAGAGAGAAAATAGAATATTTAGGCTTGCCACCCGGAAGACCGCGTGCACCCCTGTCTGGTGTTTCAGCCATTGAGCCAACTCCCTTGTTAAACCGGCATCACTCGGAATCAGATCGTATGTTACGTAAAGCCAGAATTCCACCTATCTTGGCAACGACACGGGTTTTCATGCTTCCGACATATCCTCCGGATCTTTTAGCACATTATGACAGTGGCGGGCTTGCGACAATTTGGCCGGAAACTTCTGCCCTTATACCAGCTTGGACAAGCTGGCGGGGGTTGGGTATATTATGCATGTTTTCTTATCAGGTGATAAACATAGCCAAAGGAGCAATTATGCCTGTTCTCAACACCCTGGCTGATTGCCATGACGAAATGACATCATGGCGGCGTGAGCTGCATCAGCACCCTGAACTCGGCTATGAAGAGCACTGGACCTCTGACTACATCGCCGCGAAACTCACCTCCTTTGGGATTGAGATCCATCGCGGCATGGGCAAGACAGGGGTGGTCGGGATTATCCGCGGGCAGGGAGATTCTTCCAGAATGATAGGCCTGCGTTCAGATATTGATGCCCTTCCCATGACCGAGGAAAACAATTTTGATCATGTCTCGCAGCGTCCGGGTGTGATGCATGCCTGCGGCCATGACGGGCATACCGCCATGCTGTTGGGGGCGGCAAGGTATCTGGCCGAAACCCGAAATTTTGACGGCACGGTCGCGGTGATTTTTCAGCCTGCTGAAGAAGGTGGGGCCGGCGGCAAAGCCATGATGGAAGATGGCCTTTTTGATCAGTTTCAGATGGAAACCGTCTGGGGCATGCACAATTGGCCCGGGCTTGATGTCGGCAAGATGATCGTGCAACGTGGCCCTTCGATGGCGGCGGCGGATATGTTTACCATCACCCTTACGGGCAGAGGTGGTCATGCCGCCATGCCCCACACAACACTCGATTCCATCGTTGCCGGCACATCTCTGGTTCAGGCGATGCAGACAATTGTCTCGCGCCGGATTGATCCTGTCGATCCTGCTGTGGTTTCGGTCACGCAGTTTCACGCAGGCTCCACCCATAACGTGATACCTGACACGGCAGAAATAGTCGGCACGGCCCGCTATGTCCGGCGTGAAACCGGTGTCTTTATTCAGGACCAGATGCGTCATCTGGCAGCGAGCATTGCTGCCGCCCATGAATGCAGCATGACATTTGACTGGGAAGAAGGCTATCCTCCGACCATCAATCACGCCGCTGAAGCTGAGCGCGCAGCACGCATTGCCGAGGATGTGCTCGGCCCTGACGCCGTGATTTTTGACGCCGCGCCTTCCATGGCTTCTGAAGATTTCTCCTATATGCTTGAAGCAAAACCCGGCGCCTATATCTGGCTTGGTGCCGGTGGCGGCGGCAAGGGTGCAATGCTGCATAACACAGGATATGACTTCAACGATGAGCTTCTGCCTCTGGGCGCCAGTTACTGGGCGCGCCTTGTTGAAACGGAACTGCCGCGCGGATAATCCCGTTTAACCTGTTGCTTATCGGACGCGGACCAGATCGCTCCACCGCGTTGTGTAGGCCGGCGACTTGAATTGCGCGCGCATGCGCCAGCGTTCGGCTTTCGGCAGGTTATGGCGGCGTTTCTCCCGATGATGATGGCCCCCGGGGGTGAGCCCTTCTGTTGCGTGAAACAGGGTTCCCTGACCCATTGCGGCGTTGATCTGGTCAAGGGCGGCCATGCGGCGGTCGCTGGTTTTGCGTTCGGCCGCCATATCACGCCCTCTGGTGTAAAGGTGTGTCTGAAAAAGACTGGCCTGATCACCATGATCATCCACAAGATCGGTCAGCATGACGCCGGCTTTATGATAACGGTACCCGGCGCGCCACAGATGCCGGAGTGCCCCCATTGCCGCCCGGATGAGTTTGGCTGTGTCGCTGGTTGCCTCGTCCATCCCGACCATGGCTGCGTTGCTGTATTGCGGGTCCTGCTGACGGAAACGGTTGGTGCGGATGAAAACATATATTCCCCCGGCCCGGGAACGCTGTCGCCTGAGTTTTTCAGCGGCACGTGCGGTATAGCTTGCCACCGCTTCTTCCAGATCGCTCCGGTTGCTGATCATGGTGCCGAAACTGCGCGAGGACATGATGGTTTTGCGTGGCTGGATTTCTTCAAGCGCGAGGCAGGACCGGCCGTTGAGTTCATGCACGATCCGTTCCCCCACCACCGACAGCGCCTGGCGGATCTGACGAGGGCTTGCCTGCCGGAGCTGGAGCGCGGTGCCGATACCCATCCGGCGAAGCCGTGCTCCCCATCGTTTTGATATCCCCCAGATATCCTCAACCTCAATATCTCCGAGAATTCGGGTCATCAGTTCAGGGTCATCCATTACGTAAACGCCATCGGATGTATATTTCTTGGCGATCCGGTTGGCGAGTTTTGCCAGTGTCTTGGTTGGTGCCACCCCGACAGATACCGGAATGCCCGTCCATTGCCGAATCGACCGACGGAGCTGGCGCATGTGATCGGGCAACATGGCCGGGGTAAACCCGTCCAGACCAAGAAAAGCCTCATCGATCGAATAGACCTCCACATCAGGGGTGAAGAAGGTGAGCTGGTCCATCACCCGCGCCGATATATCCCCGTAAAGCGCATAGTTCGATGAAAATACCGCTACTTTTTGGCGCTTCAGCAGAGGGGCGTATTCATGCAGGGGGGCGCCCATGGGAATGCCCAGCGCCTTGGCCTCGTCAGATCTGGCAATGATACAGCCGTCGTTGTTTGACAACACAACCACCGGCCGGCCCGTGAGCGCGGGTTGGAACACCCGTTCGCAGGAAGCATAAAAGTTGTTGCAGTCAACAAGAGCGTAGCAGGACATGGCACCATCCGGCACAGTAAGTGAACGTAAACTCCCCGGAGATCAGGCTCGATCAGGCTTGATCAGACCTGATGAATGACGCTGGTGACCACGCCCCAGATCACCATATCATTGTCATCGGCAATGGGAATCGGTGCATAGGCGTCGTTTTCCGGCATGAGTATCGTCTGGCTGCCTTTGCGATGAAGTCGCTTCACCGTGAGCTGACCTTCGACGGCTGCGATGACAATCTTGCCATGCCGCGGCTCAAGGCTCCGGTCTACCACCAGAATATCATCTTCATGGATGCCTGCCTTGATCATGGAATCGCCACTGACACGGACGAAGAAAGTTGCCGACGGGCGCTTGATCAGGTGTTCGTTAAGATCAAGACTGCCTTCGAGATGGTCATCTGCCGGAGACGGGAATCCGGCCGCGACAGCGCAGCTGAACAAGGGCAGGGCGTGGCTGCCCTTGTTGATGTAGCTCAGCACATTATCCACCATGCTGAGGGGAATACGGACTGGCTTTGTTGCTTCACCATAAGGCCCTTGTCCTTTGGGCCGCCCTGCACCGGCGCGGGCACCGCCTCTCCTGTTTTTGCGGGGGGTGGACGGATCAGTTGAAGAAGAGGTGGTCATGGCAGACTCCGTATGCTAATCGGTGGGAAAGACCATTGGTAAGGTCTGCATATAAACAATATCTAATAGAATACTGAACACTATTCATTTTGCAAGAAGATTCTGCCGTGTCAGAATCTGGCCGGAAACCAGTTCCCTTAAAGATCATATTTTCACCACAATGAATGGCAATGGTGATGCCGATGCGGGAGTTCCATGCCTGCATGGTATTTTTCGGAAAAGTCTCTTTATTCCCAAGCATGGCAAGCCCGGCTAATCCGCCGGCGTGACGTCGGCCTTATGAAATGAGGAGACAAGAATGATCATCCGAAGTTTTCTTTTTGGTCTTGTTGGTCTGGTGTTGAGCACCGGGATCGCGGCGGCCCATGAATATACAATTCGAATCACCAACCTGATGAGCGAAGAGTTGCTGGCGCCCATCCTGATCACCAGTGTGCGTAAGGACAAGCATATCTTTGACGGGTCCTATGTCACCCCTGAGGCGGAAGCACAGATACTTACCGGTGATCCCGGAATGCTTGCGGGAAGAATAGGCAAGAAAGCCATGGTCGTGCATGGCAGTGACGGCCCTCCGGGCGTATTGCTGGCCCCGGGTAAATCTGTTGAAATCACCGTACCTGCCCGGAGCCGGGGGCAGGGTATCCGCTTCATTGCCATGGTTGCACCGACGATGAAGCCGGATCATTTTGTCAGCGCTGTCATTAACCCTGCAAACGGCCTTGCCGCCACCATGGACAGGTATGATATCGGTCATGATGAAGGCAGCAAATCAGTCAGCCACGTGTCTTCAGGTGCCGCACGGATTGAGATAATCGGTGTTATGGATAAGTAAACAGCTCAAATCGGCACTAATTACCGGAGAAGGGGATGCCAATGTTCAGGGTGCGGTTCATAACAGAAGGGGACCATGAACAGCCCCGACTTTAAGCAAGTGAGGAGGGGACAACAATACAGGCCATGCCCGAGCGATGCAGAAGGATGCAGGCAGCCCGGGCATTGTCTTCATCGAAGCCGGTGAACTGCACCTGCCAGAAGGTGACTTCGCCATACTGAACTTCGCTGAGACGTGCGGGCTGAAGCGGGATGATCTGATCCGCCAGTTTGCGGGCGTTCCGAGCGGCGATATGGGCACGGTGACGCTTTGAAAAACTGCCGATCTGTATGCCCCAACTGCTTGGCGCGGATGTTGTTTCCGGCAAGGCTGGGTCGATCAGCTCGGGCAAATCTGAAGAAGGCCGGCGGAGCGGGGGCGAAGGGTTCGGCGGGGGATCATTCACGGCAGCGAGGGCGACAACGCGTGGTTTTTGAGGCGGAACAGGCAGCTGTTGCCTGACCGGGGCACGCGCCTGACGCACCACAGGTTTGGTAAACCGCGGCAGGGAATCAAACTGCTTTGCCAGCAGATATTTCATGTGCTTGTCGCGGCTGGAACCGGTACGCCCGCCGAAAACAACGCCGACAAGCCGCGTGCCGTTTCGTTCCGTTGTGGCAATGAGATTGAATCCGGAAGCTCTGGTATACCCTGTCTTGATCCCGTCTGTACCTTTGAATGTCCGAAGCAGGGTGTTGTGATTTTTAAACCTTTTTCCCTTCCAGGCGTAGGTTTGTGTCTTGAAATAAGGAAAATATTGCGGGAAATCCTTACGAATGGCGATGGCCAGCCTGGCCATGTCACGGGCGGTGGAATGCTGTTTTGAATGCGGCAGTCCGGAGGCATTGCGAAAATTGGTTCGGGTCATGCCAAGGGCCTGGGCTTTTCTTGTCATGCGTTTGGCGAATTTTCTTTCCGTGCCGCCAAGATGTTCCGCAATAACTGTCGCCACATCATTGGCGGATTTGGTGATCAGAGCCAGCATGGCATCTTTCACCTTGATGGTTGACCCGGCTTTCAGCCCTAGTTTTGACGGTGATCTCCCGGCGGCCACTTTGCTGACTTTCATTCGCGTGTCCATGGTGATCCGTCCCTCTTCCAGTTCTTCAAAAAGAAGATAGAGGGTCATCACCTTTGTAAGTGAAGCCGGGAATAATTTCTTGTCGGCATTGCGCGAATACAGCACCTTGCCCGTGGTTTCGTTAACCACGATTGACGCATATTTCGCCAAAGAAGGCTGTGGTGCCATCACCACAGCTAGTATCAGCAAAAAAGGGAGGATAATATTCCGAAGTTTCATGACAATCTGCCCTGATCGTTCATGTGAAATCTCCGGCCAACATGTTTACTATACACCAATACCATATCATGTGTCAAAGAGATCATCTTCACACTATATCTTCCGAAGCACTTTTCCCCCTTTTGGCACTGACAGGCGTGGTGAATTGTCACCAAGCAGATAATTTTGGCACCTTTAGGGGTTTTAATGATCAAAGAAATACCAATATAATTCGTATAAGACAAATCATTCGAGGCTCAGTTCAGAAGATTTCAGTGTCAGGGAGCGCATGCATGAGCAGTGATGATAATGACAGGGAAGGCGGGGACAGGAATGGCGGCCCGGATACAGGGCTTGCCACCAAGGAAAAGCCAAAAACGAAAAAGCCTGCCATGTACAAGGTCATCATGCTGAACGATGACTACACGCCGATGGAGTTTGTGGTTCTTGTCCTGCAGGAGTTTTTCCGCAAATCTCAGGAGGAGGCAACAAACATCATGCTCCATGTTCATCAGCGCGGGGTTGGCGTTTGCGGTGTCTATACATATGAAGTCGCTGAAACCAAGGCAACGCAGGTCATGGAACTGGCGCGGAAGAATCAGCATCCTCTGCAATTGCAGCTTGAAAAGGAATAACATCATGTTATCGCAGGAACTTGAAGAAACACTTCGCCGCGCCATGGATCTGGCCTCAAGGAACGGCCATGAGTTTGCGACGCTTGAGCATTTGCTGATCGCGCTCACCGAAGACAGCGATGCGCTTGAAGTGCTTGCCGCATGCGATGTGGATATCACACAACTCAAGGATGAGCTTGACCGGCATATCGATGATACGCTTTCAGGTATTGTTGGAAGCAATGGAGAGACACAGCCCACCACCAGTTTCCAGCGGGTCCTCCAGCGTGCGGTGATCCATACCCAGTCTTCCGGCCGTGATGTTGCCACCGGGGCCAATGTTCTTATTGCGCTTTTTGCGGAACGTGAAAGCCACGCGGTATGGGCTCTCCAGCAGCAGAATATGACACGACTTGATGCGGTCAGCTACATCAGCCACGGTATTGCCAAAAATCCGGCCTTCAGCGGGGAAAAATCTTCTCCGGATGGGGCTGAAGCTGATGCCGATGAAATCAACAGCAAGCAGGACGCGCTGTCCACCTATGCGGTTGATCTGAACGCCAAGGCTCAGGACGGAAAAATTGACCCCCTGATCGGGCGTAGTGCCGAAGTCGACCGGACAATTCAGGTTCTGTGCCGGCGCACGAAAAACAATCCCCTGCTTGTTGGTGACAGCGGCGTGGGCAAAACGGCTATCGCCGAAGGTCTTGCAAGGAAGATCACGGAAGGAGAGGTGCCTGAAGTGCTTGCGAATGCTAAGATCTATTCGCTTGATATGGGCGCTCTTCTGGCCGGAACGCGGTATCGCGGTGATTTTGAAGAACGGCTGAAGGCCGTGATGCAGCAGGTTGCCGAAGACGATCAGGCTATTCTTTTCATTGATGAGATTCACACAATTATCGGTGCCGGGGCAACCAGTGGCGGCGCCATGGATGCCTCCAACCTGCTGAAACCTGCCTTGCAGGAAGGCAGTCTGCGTTGCATCGGATCCACCACCTATAAGGAATTCCGTGGTTGGTTTGAAAAGGACCGGGCACTCTCGCGCCGTTTCCAGAAGATCGATGTCAATGAGCCGAGCATTGCAGATACGGTCAAGATTCTCGCCGGGCTCAAAACCCGTTATGAGGAACATCACGATGTCCGGTTCACCAATGCAGCCCTTAAATCAGCGGTTGATCTTTCAGCGCGGTATATCAGTGACCGCAAGCTTCCCGACAAGGCGATCGATGTCATTGACGAAGCCGCTTCAGCTCAGATGCTGTTGCCGCCGTCACGACGTAAGAAAGTGATCGGGGCCAAGGAAATTGAAACAACAATCGCGAGCATGGCGCGGATCCCGCCACGGAGCGTAAGTCGTGATGATCGTCAGGCGCTGGCCAGTCTTGAATCAGATCTCAAGCGGATGGTCTATGGTCAGGATGAGGCTATCATCGCTCTTGCTTCGGCGATCAAGCTCTCACGTGCCGGCCTCAGGGAGCCGGAAAAGCCGGTAGGAAATTATCTTTTCAGCGGCCCTACGGGTGTTGGGAAAACCGAAGTTGCCCGTCAGCTGGCGGACAGCCTCGGCATTAAACTGATCCGATTTGACATGTCCGAATATATGGAACGTCATTCCGTTTCACGTCTTATTGGCGCGCCTCCCGGATATGTCGGTTTTGATCAGGGCGGACTTCTGACCGATGCGGTGGACCAGACACCACATGCTGTCCTGCTGCTTGATGAGATTGAGAAAGCTCATCCCGATATTTTCAACCTTCTCCTGCAGGTGATGGATAACGGCCGTCTGACCGACCATAACGGCAAGACGATTGATTTCCGCAACGTCATCATCATCATGACGACCAATGCAGGCGCCGCCCAGTTGAGCAAGCAGGCGATCGGGTTTAACCGCGGCGTCAACGCCGGAGCGGATACGGAAGCTATTGAAAAAACATTTTCGCCGGAGTTCCGGAATCGCCTTGATGCCGTTATTCCCTTTGCTAATCTGGCCCCTGAAATTGTCCGCATGGTGGTGGATAAGTTCATCCTTCAGCTCGAAGCCCAGCTGGCAGACCGCGGCGTGACCATTACTCTTAGTGATGGCGCACGTGACTGGCTTGCGGAACGTGGCTACGATCCGGCTTATGGCGCTCGCCCTCTCGGCCGCGTGGTTCAGGAACATGTCAAAAAGCCCCTGGCCGAAGAGCTTTTATTCGGGCGGCTGACCGATGGAGGTCTTGCCAGAGTTGACACCGCCAAGCCAGAAGAAGATGGTCACATTCCGGGATTGGTGGTCACCGCGGTTGAGGGGGACGTTCCCCCCGCCGGCAATTCAAAGGGCAAGTCACCCAAAGGCAGATCATCAAAGGGAAAATCACCCAGGACCAAGGCTAAATCCTCCACCGGGGCATGACAGGAAAGACAGAGTTTTCTACGTCTGATCTTCTGCCCTGCGATAGGGTGACCACCCGTTGAGTTCATCTGCCTCCCGTTCGATCTGGCGGCTTTCACGGGCAGTGAATTCACGGACAGCCCGGGCAAATCCTTCATCTTTCAGATAATGCGCTGAATAGGTTGTCACCGGCTGATAGCCACGTTGAACCTTATGCAGGCCCTGAGCGCCGGCCTCGACACGGGAAAGCCCGAGTTCAATCGCAAGATCAATCGCCTGATAATAGCAGGTTTCAAAATGAAGGAAGGGGATATCGGCGCTAGCACCCCAATTGCGCCCGTATAGAGTGTCTTTGCCGATGAAGTTGAGGGCACCTGCTATAAATTCACCATCCCGGGCGGCAAGAAACAGCATGACTTTATCGGCCATGGTGGCACCGATCTGGTCAAAGAAATCCCGTGTCAGGTAAGCTCCGCCCCATTTGCGGTCAATGGTGGCAAGATAGAACCGATAGAAGGCATCCCAGTGTCCGGCCTTAAGGTCATCTCCGGTCAGGCGGAGGATATTTATTCCGCTTGCGGCAATTTCACGTCGCTCACGTCGTAGCGTCTTGCGTTTTCGTGAAGAAAGCGCATCGAGAAAATCATCAAAATTTTGATACCCATCATTATGCCAATGGAATTGCAGCCCTGTTCTCTTGATCCATGACGGGTTCAGCACGTTGAGTTTATCGCTTTCCTCCTTGCTGAGAAAGGTAAGGTGAAGCGAAGAAAGGCCCATAGCATCGACGGCCTGGATCGCGCCCTGGGAAAGGGCGGTAAATGCCTCTTCCGGATAGGGGCTGTTGATCATGAGGCGCTGTCCCGGCACCGGTGAAAAAGGTATCGCAGACTGGGCTTTGGGGTAATAGTCACCCCCTGCCTTATGCCAGGCATTGGCCCAGGAATGATCAAAAACATATTCGCCGTAGGAATGGGATTTGATGTAAAGCGGCATCACGCCATGGATATGACCATCGGCATCAGCAAGGCTGAGGTGACGCGGGAGCCAGCCGGTATCGGCGACGGCGGAGCCGCTGTCTTCCATGGCGGCGAGAAGAGCGTGACTCTGCAACGGATTTTCATCCCGAGCACAACGATCCCAGTCATCGGCCGGGATCGCGTGAATGGTCTCGTTCAACGTGATTGTCCAGTTTACGGAACTATCACCTGTACTGTTGCGTTCATCATCCATACACGCAATGTAATCCGTCACCCGGATGGTGCAATGGCGTCATGCCTGTTTCATTCGATTTCGAACATGCCTTCGATTTCAACAACGCATCCCAGCGGCAGGGCGCTGGCGCCGACGGCAAAGCGGGCATGGCGTCCGGCTTCGCCAAAGACATCGACCATCAGGTCGGACGCGGCGTTGATGACTTTGGGATGGTTGGTGAAATCAGCAGCAGAGGCCACAAACCCGCCCAGCTTGACCACGCGCTTGACCCGATCAAGATTGCCGCCGGTGGCGGCGTTCAGCTGTGCCAGCAGGTTGATTGCGCATTTACGTGCTTCGGCAATGGCGTGGTCTTCGGTCACGTTTCCGTCACCAACATATCCGGTCACGGCCAGCGCTCCGCCTTCCATGGGGATCTGCCCTGAAATAATCACCAGATTACCGGTAACGACATAGGGAATGTAGTTGGCGGCCGGTGCCGGTGCATCGGGAAGAGTGATGCCGAGTTCAGCCAGGCGAGCGTCGATTTTTCCTGCCACGATAGTTCTCCTTGGTCTTGTGCAATAGGTATGCCGGGCAAAACTGCCCTAGATTTTTGGTGTTCCGTCAACATAATGGCGGAGGTTGCCCTCCGCCATCAGATTTAGGCCAGAGATGAAGTTCCGTCCAGTCTTAACTGCATCCGGTGGTTGACCCGCAGGTGTTGCACTTGAGGCAGGTGCCGTTACGAACAAGGGTAAAGTTCCCGCACTCGGAACAGTTTTCCCCTTCATAGCCCTGCATTTTTGCCTGCTGAACCCGGGTCGCAACATCGGCACCGCCACCTGTGCTCTCTGCAGCCCCTGTTGTCATGGCTGTGGAGGCTGTGCTGGCGGCGCGAGCGGTTGCTTGCGTATCATCTTCGGTGGCGGCAACGCTGTCATCGCCGGAAGCCCGCAGAAGCACGATATTCCGGTTGCGGATAAAACCGCTGGAAATCGTGGCTTTCGCAAGATCGGACTGGACATCACCTGCGCCTGTTGTCCCGGCATCAAGGTCTTCCGGGTTGACGTGGCCGAGATCATTGCGGTCAAGGTAGGAAATCGCCAACTCACGGAAGATATAGTCGAGAATGGATGTGGACATCTTGATCATGTCGTTGCCCTGAACCATCCCCTGAGGTTCAAACCGCGTGAAGGTGAAGGCTTCGACATATTCTTCAAGAGGCACGCCATATTGCAGGCCAATGGACACCGCAATGGCGAAATTGTTCATCAGTGAGCGGAAAGCGGCGCCTTCCTTGTGCATGTCAATGAACAGTTCACCCAGTTTGCCGTCTTCATACTCGCCGGTCCGGAGATACACTTTGTGGCCGCCAACGATGGCTTTCTGCGTGTACCCCTTGCGCCGGTCCGGCAGACGGTGACGGGTGGCAACAAATCGCTCGACGATTTTTTCGACAATACGTGTTGTCTGTGCAGCGGCGGGTGCTTCGATGATATCTTCGGCCTCCTCCAGATCTTCGTCATCGACCAGCGCGGCTGAAAGTGGCTGGCTGAGTTTCGAGCCATCACGATAAAGCGCATTGGCCTTGAGCCCGAGACGCCAGGAGAGCAGGTAGGCTTCCCCGCAGTCTTCGATAAGGGCGTTATTCGGCATATTAATTGTTTTGGAAATTGCCCCGGAGATGAAAGGCTGCGCGGCGGCCATCATGGTGATATGGCTTTCCACACTGAGGAAACGTTTGCCAAGACGACCGCAGGCGTTGGCGCAGTCAAAGACCGACAGATGCTCTTCCTTAAGGTGCGGGGCACCTTCAAGCGTCATCGCACCGCAGACATGTGTGTTGGCGTGCTCGATTTCATCCTTGCTGAAGCCAAGTGCGGCCAGCATATCAAAATTGAAATCGTTGAGCTGGCCATCGCTGAAGCCGAGGGTGTCTTTGCAGAAGTCATCACCAAGCGTGAATCGATTGAAGGCAAACTTGATATCAAAGGCGGATTTGAGCGCGCCTGCCAGCGCATTCAGCGCATCTTCGGTGAACCCCTTGTCCTTGAGGGCATTAATGCTCACCGACTGGCATTTTTCAAGACTGCCATGGCCGACCGCATAGCGGATGATGTCATCGGTCTGATCATCGCTGTAGCCAAGGTTGCTGAGCGCTTCAGGTACAACGCGGTTGATAATCTTGAAATATCCGCCGCCGGCAAGTTTCTTGAATTTCACGATGGCGAAATCCGGCTCAATCCCCGTGGTATCGCAGTCCATGACAAGGCCGATGGTCCCCGTCGGGGCAATCACGGTTGACTGGGCATTCCGGTATCCGTGTTTTTCACCAAGGCTGAGGGCGAGGTCCCACGCTTCGCGGGCTGCTTTCGGCAGGGCTGCATCAGGGCAGTCCGTCTCGTTCAGAGGCACCGGCGGAATGGAAAGGCCTTCATAACCATCAGCTTCGCCATGGGCTGCCCGACGGTGGTTGCGTATCACACGAAGCATGTGCTCAGCGTTTTCATCATATCTCGGGAAGGCGCCAAGTTCGCTTGCGATTTCGGCTGAAGTGGCATAGGCAATACCGGTCATGATGGCGGTAAGTGAGGCGCAGATGGCACGGCCTTCGTCGCTGTCATAGGAATGTCCGGCCGCCATCAGCAGGCCGCCGATATTGGCATAGCCGAGACCAAGGGTCCTGTAGTCATAAGACAACTGAGCGATTTCCTTTGACGGGAACTGCGCCATCAGGACGGAAATTTCAAGGGTCAGGGTCCAGAACCGGCAGGCATGTTCGTAAGCTTCGATGTCGAAAGACTTATCTTCATGCCGGAACTGCATCAGATTAAGAGATGCAAGGTTGCAGGCTGTATCATCGAGGAACATGTATTCCGAGCAGGGGTTGGAGGCATTGATTCTGCCTCCCTCCGGGCAGGTGTGCCATTCGTTTATCGTGGTGTCGTATTGCAGGCCCGGATCAGCACAGGCCCAGGCGGCATAGGCGATCTTGTCCCAGAGCTCACGCGCATTGATACGCTCACTGACCTGACCGTCGGTGCGGCGTATCAGGTCCCATTCACTGTTGTTCAGAACCTTTTCAAGAAAGTCGTTGGTGACGCGGACAGAGTTGTTTGAGTTCTGCCCCGATACGGTCATGTAGGCTTCGGAATCCCAGTCGGTGTCATAGGTGCGGAATTCGATTTCGGTATAGCCCTGCTCCGCAAACTGGATCACGCGCTGGATGTAGTTTTCGGGTACCATGGATTTGCGGGCGGCGATAATCGCCTTCTTGAGCGATTTGTTGGTCTTGGCGCTGAAACGGTCTTCGGCGGCAACCTCTTCATCGGTGCAGGCGGCCATGACAGCGTTCATGTGCTGGCTGGCCAGTTTCGATCCGGCAACAAGGGCGGCAACCTTCTGTTCTTCGACAACCTTCCAGTCAACATATTTCACGATATCCGGATGGTCGACATCAACCGTCACCATTTTGGCGGCGCGTCGTGTTGTCCCGCCTGATTTGATTGCCCCGGCCGCACGATCTCCGATGCGCAGGAAGCTCATCAGACCGGAGGATTTGCCGCCACCGGCCAGCGGTTCATTTTCACCCCTGAGACGGGAGAAATTGGTCCCTGTGCCGGACCCGTATTTGAAAAGTCTGGCTTCGCGCACCCACAGATCCATGATGCCGCCTTCGTTCACCAGATCGTCGTCGATCGACTGGATGAAGCAGGCGTGAGGCTGGGGATGTTCGTAAGCGGATTTGGACCGGGTCAGTTTACCGGTCTTGAAATCAACATAGTAGTGTCCCTGACCTGCGCCATCGATACCGTAAGCCCAGTGCAGACCTGTGTTGAACCACTGCGGTGAGTTTGGTGCCGCCATCTGCATGGCCAGCATGTAGCGCATTTCGTCAAAATAGGCGCGGGCGTCGTCTTCACTTGAAAAGTATCCGCCTTTCCAACCCCAATAGGTCCAGGTTCCGGCCAGACGATCATAGACCTGCTTTGCAGAAGTTTCGCCAACATAGCGTTCACCTTCAGGAAGTTCCTTCAGCGCTTTTTCATCCGGAACAGATCTCCAGAGCCAGGACGGAACGGTGCTCTCTTCAACTGTCGTAAGGCGGGCGGCAATGCCGGCTTTGCGGAAATATTTCTGCGCCAGAATATCTGTTGCCACCTGCGAAAAATGGGCGGGCACTTCCACATTCTCTGCTTTGAATACCACCGTGCCGTCAGGATTGCGAATTTCACTGGTCGCTTGAACCCAATCCATCGCGGCATATGGGGACTGATCAGAGGAGGTAAAGTGACGCTTCAGCTTCATGTTATTGACCCTTGTTTTTTTTGGTTAACCTGGATGTTTAAAACGAAAAAAAATACGCAATGCGCATGAACAGACCATATGTAGTGGCGTTAAGAATATAAAACTACATGATATTGATCATCTATCCAAGAGCCAATATGACCAATTATGGCAAAAAATTGAATTTTTTTGATAATGCCTTACCTTGCCGCCGCCAACCGACAAGGTAATGGCGGGGTACAGACAGTATCAAAACTATACCAGGTGCCTGTGTTGCGGCTTCTGGATTGCCTAACGCTGTCCCATCGGGTAGGAATATGGAGATGAATATAAGGTGATGATCGAAACAATGTTCGGCCATCATTTTAAGGTATCAACCAGGATAGAATTAAACCGGGGACAGCAATGAGCATTATATCCAGAATTGTGATCTCGCTAACATCGCGCCAAGTTGGTTCGGATGCGCATGGCAATCGCTATTTCGAGGCAAAGCGTCCTGATCGTCTTGGCAGGCATAAGCGCTTCGTTCTTTACGCCGGAACGCCTGAGGCAAGTAAGGTGCCGGCGGATTGGCATGGCTGGCTCCATCACACCGAAGAACTGCCGCCGCCAGAAGGGGGATATGCCCGCCGGGCATGGCAGAAAGATCATCTGCCTAACCTGACCGGAACGATTTATGCCCACAAGCCAGCGGGTGATCTGACAAAAGGCGGCAAGCGCAAGCCCGCCACCGGTGATTACGAGGCCTGGCAACCGGAGTAGAGATATGTCAAGAAACACCATCGAAACCGTTATGGGTGCAGTTGTCCTGCTGGTTGCAGGCGTGTTTCTTTACCTCGCCTATACTGCAACGAATATCCAGTCCGCCTCGGGTACGACGCTGAATGCGGAATTCGGCAGTATCAGCGGCCTTTCGGTCGGGGATGAAGTTCGGATTTCAGGGATTGCGGTGGGCAAGGTCATTGGCGCAAGCCTTAACGAGAAGACCTTCGGCGCCACGGTCACGTTATCTGTTGATGAGCGAATCACCCTGCCGGCCGACACGGCGGCGCGGATTGCGGCCACGTCACTTCTTGGCGGCAGTCATGTTGAACTGATCCCCGGCTTTGAAGAAGACAATCTCAAAGATGGTGATACGATTTTTGATACGCGTGATCCGGTTAACCTGACCGATCTGCTTGGTAAGGCTATTTTCTCTTCCGGGTCTAATGATGGCTAGGGGCCGGGCCCTGATCATATCTGGCATGATGGCACTTTCCGTCGGTACGGCCACCACCACCGGTGACGTATTGGCCGCGGGGGATGAATGGCTTCAGGGCAATGTGGTTGAGCTTCAGGCTCTGGACAAGATCACCGCCCGGATCTCAACACTCACCGCCCGGGTGGGTGAGCCGAGCCGATATGGAACCCTTGAGTTGCTGGTCCATGCCTGCACGTTTCGTCCGCCGACCATGCCGCCGGAGAACGCGGCGCTGATTGAAATCAGCAGTGTTGATCACAAAGGGTTGATCAGCGATACGCCAATCTTCAAAGGATGGATGTTTGCTTCCAGTCCGGCGCTGAATGCGCTTGAGCACCCTGTCTATGATGTTTCCGTGCTCGATTGCAGGAAAGACTGAACCAGGGGCCAGTCGTCACTGTCCATCGGCATGGCAGCTTTGGTTGCAAGCGCTGCCTCCAGTTTTTGACGGAACATCTCACGCGGGATTTCCATCACCCCGAACTGCTCCAGATGTGTGTTGCTGAACTGGGTGTCGAGAAGGACAAAACCTCCCTTCTTCAGTCGTGCCATGAGATGAATAAGTGCTATTTTTGAGGCATCGCTGGAACGGCTGAACATGGATTCGCCAAAAAAGGCACCGGCGAGGGCAACGCCGTAAAGACCCCCGACCAACTCACCTCTTCCGGTTTCAGCTTTACTCCAGACTTCAATGGAATGGGCAAAGCCAAGCCGGTGAAGCGCGCAGTAAAGCTGCCTGATTTGCGGGTTTATCCAGCTGTCGGCACGTTGCCGGGTGACTTCGCGACATCCGTCAATCACAGCATCAAAGGCGGTGTTGATCGTGACCTCATAAGGGCGCTGGCGGATGCGACGGCGAAGCCGGCGCGGGATATGCACCGCATCAATCGGCAAAATCCCCCGCTCTTCCGGGTCAACGAAAAAGATACGCTCATCTTCCCTGGCTTCAGCCATGGGAAAGACACCCAGCGCGTAAGCTTTGATCAGCGTTTCGGGTGAGAGCATGTACATGGTTTTAGTATGAACATGAAATCAGTTCATGTTCAAGTGAGGGCTCTATTCATCTGTGGTCTTAGACGACGATTGCCGCGGCAGGAAGTCTTCTTCAAGCCAGCGGATGGTGTAGTCCCCGCTGATAATATCCTTATCCATGACCAGTTTGCGATGCAGATCAAGCGAAGTCGGCATCGGCTCAATGACGAATTCGGTGAGCGCACGCCGGAGTCGGGCAAGGCAATGCTCCCTGTTTTCTCCATGGATGATCAGTTTGGCGATCAGGCTGTCGTAATGCGGGGGGATGGCATAACCGGGATAAAGAAAACTCTCCATCCGGACACCGGGCCCGCCGGGGGCATGGAAATTCGTCACTGTTCCCGGTGTGGGGAAAAAGGTTTCCGGATGCTCGGCATTGATCCGGCATTCAATCGCATGCCCGTTGAAGGTGACATCTTCCTGTTTGATGGACAATTCCGCCCCGTCGGCAATTCGGATCTGTTCCTGCACGAGGTCAACGCCGGTGATTTCCTCAGTGATCGGATGCTCCACCTGAAGCCGGGTGTTCATTTCAATGAAAAAGAATTCCCCGTTCTCATAGAGAAATTCCATCGTTCCAAGGCCGAGATATCCCATTCGGGCGGCGGCATTGGCGGCAATGGTTCCGATGGAGTCACGCTGGGCTGCGTCCAGTACCGGCGACGGCGCCTCTTCAAGAAGTTTTTGGTGACGTCGCTGCACCGAACATTCACGTTCCCCAAGATGGATGACATTGCCATGGCTGTCCGCCACTATCTGAATTTCGATATGACGCGGATTGTCCAGATAGCGTTCGATATAGACCGTATCATCACCGAATGCGGCTTTGGCCTCGCTCCTTGCTGAGGAAAAGGCCTCCGAGAGATCATCAGGGCTGGCGGCAACTTTCATGCCGCGTCCGCCACCACCTGAAGCGGCCTTGATCAGGACGGGATAGCCGACATCTTTCGCAACTTCCCGCGCCTCATCAAGAGATTCAACAGCACCGTCCGAGCCGGGGACAAGCGGTAATCCGGCCTCGGCGGCGGTGCGTTTGGCTTCGACCTTGTCCCCCATGGCAATGATATGTTCGATCCGCGGGCCGATGAAGATCAATCCATGGGCGTCGACCACCCGGGCAAAATCAGCGTTTTCAGAAAGAAAACCTACGCCGGGATGAATGGCATCCGCTCCGGTGATGGAAGCGGCGGTGATAATGGCAGGAACATTGAGATAACTGTCTTTGGATGGTGCATCCCCGATGCAGACACTTTCATCAGCAAGGCGCACATGCATGGCATCCGCATCGGCGGTGGAATGAACAGCAACAGTCTCAATTCCCATATCGCGGCAAGCCCGCAAGACCCTGAGAGCAACATCACCCCGATTGGCGATTAGGATTTTCCTGATCATGGCAACCCGTCCTTCGAAAGTTGTTATTCGATGACAATCAGGACTTCACCATATTCCACCGGCTGGGCGTTGCCGACAAGAATACGTGAGACGGTGCCTGATTTCGGGGCAGTGATCGGGTTCATGACCTTCATCGCTTCGACAATGACCAGCGTCTGTCCGGCTTTGACCTTGTCACCTTCGTTGACAAAATTAGGGGCGCCGGGTTCAGCGGCAAGATACACCGTTCCGACCATGGGGGAGCTGACAGCTCCGGGATGGCTGGACGTAATCTCATCATCTGCCGGGGCAGGTTCCGCGGCTGGCGCGGCCTGGGCCGGCATTGCTGCCGATGGCGCAACAGGGGCGGCGGCGACAGGTACGGATGCGGCAGCTGCGCGGGACAGCCGGATGGATACATCATCGGTGTTATATTCAATTTCCACCAGACCTGCATCCTGCATGATGTCGGACAGTTCCTGAACCAGCTGGACGCCTTTAGGATCAGATTTTTTTGTCATGAAGTCTCACTCCCTCGAAAGTAATGACGCCGCAGCATCTACGGCCAGAGTGTAGGACTGAGGCCCGAACCCTGCAATAACCCCGCTGGCAACACCAGCTATATATGAATGATGACGGAAGCTTTCACGTGCGTGCACATTTGACATGTGTATCTCAATTACCGGTGCGCTCACCATTGCCAGTGCGTCACGTATGGCAACGGAGGTATGGGTGTAGGCACCGGCATTGATGAGGATTGCCGCCACCTTGTCGGTGATGGCCGTATGGATTGCGTCGATGATCTCATGCTCGGTATTGGATTGCATGAACCGGCAGGTTAATCCCTGTTTTTTGGCGGCCTCACGGCACATTTCTTCAATATCGCCCAGCGTCGCCGTGCCATAAATCGAAGGTTCGCGTTTGCCCAGCATATTGAGATTAGGGCCGTTAATGATTAAAAGTGCCGGTAAATCTGTCATTTTTTTATCCCAAATACATTATACCAGTCTGCGTCATGGCTGTCATCCTCGGTCCCGGTTTCAATTATTCCGGGCACGGGCCACCATGGCCGCCATCTCAGACCTGGAAATCGCCCCCGGAGCAATCTCATCTCCGATAACAAAAGCAGGGGTGCCGCCGATATCAAGAGCTTCTGCTGTGGCTCTTGTCTGCGCAATGATGGCGTTGATCTCCCCTTTTGCGATTTCAGCCTGTATTTCCTGCGGGTTTATGCCGGCATCTGCGAGAATGCGGCTGAAGGCGCTGGCATCAATCCGCCCGGTCCATTGCATCAGCGCGGTATGGATTTCTTCGAAACGGCCAAGCTCAGCCGCGGCCATTGAAATCTGTGCGGCCTGTGTTGAGGATTCCGCCAGAATGGGAAACTCTTTTATCACCAGACGGATATTGCCGTCTTCGCGAACAAGATCCATGAGATCAGCGAAAACACGCTTGCAATAGCCGCAATTGTAATCACTGAATTCATAAATCGTCACGTCTCCGTCAGGATTGCCGATGATTGTCTTCCCGTCATTAACCTTGACAAGGTTGAGCGCCTGCTGGCGGGCGGCGTCACGTTGCTGCTGGTTGTAATTTGTCAGCACCTCAAGCACAAAGCCGGGATTATCAGCAATATATGTGCGGATCATCTTGTTGATCTCAACGGCGTCAGTCTGTGATAACTTGCCGCCGGATCCGTAACCAAGCCCGTAGCCGAGACCCACACCCACCATCAGGATCAGGGCAATCACGAATTTTGAGGTGATTGATGCTGGTGTTCCCGTGGTCTTGGTTGATGATGATGTCGAAGAGCCCGGAGAGGTCATGTCAGGTCCTGTTCTGTTCAGATGATTTGTTTTAACGGAAAGATGTTTCCATTGCAAAGCATCATGCGTATTTCTGCCCTTTACCAGAAACTCACCGGTTGAGGATTAAGATCACCGGCCAACCTGATGAAGTATATCCGCCGCAAGCTGTTTTTCTATGCTCGTTGCATTGGGATTGTCCGTGACCCGGCGGGCCAGCTGTCCGGCAAGTTCTTCGTTGCCGCGCATCAGGGCTTCTTCAGCAAGGGTGAGATCTGCCTTCGAAATCTGCCCTGATTTCCCATAGCCGATCCCGAGCTGGCGTTTGACAAAAGCCCAGTCCGGTTCCTGCTGATGGGCAATTTCAAGATGAACGATAGCTTCAGAAAGATGGTCCTTGTTGCCGCTCGCCATATATGCACGGCCGAGGGAAAGCCTGATCTGACCTTGATTGACCTTTTCTTTAAGCAGATCGAGAGCCATTTCATATTGGGCTGCCGCCTCTGTGCTGCGTCCCTGAGAGAGCAGAATATCGCCAAAAAATTCGTGGTAATAGGCATCGCCGGGGTGCTGTTCGATGAGCTTCTGCATGGCGACCTCGGCTTCTTTTACGTTTGAAAGACGAAAATTTGCGATGGCGTATTTATAGACTGATGCGCTGTCGTCTTTGCCGATGGTGCTGATCAGCACGGATTTGGGCGGCTCTGTCCAGCCCTCAAGTTTTGTTTGGATACGATCAAAAATATGGCGCATCCAGTCCGGGGTTTCAGGTGGCGTCGTCTCATGGCGGTTGACATGATCCTGAAAAACAGCACTCCGCTCCAGAGCGCCCGGGTGGGTCAGGTAGTAGTCGGACTGACGGCTCTGGGGCAGCAGTCGCTGGGAGGCGATATTCCGCATGGTGGTGGCCATGGGCTGAAGAGACAGATTCTGTTCCTGCATCAGTTTGATGGCAAGTGCATCGGCAACGCCCTCATCTTGTCTTGAACGGGCAAGGATCAGCCGTGTCCGCTGATCAATCCCGCCCGACATCACCCCGAAGGCGGCATCCGGACTGCCAGCCGCCGTAAGGGCGATAGCCGCGGCGGCGCCCAGCACGCTGGCAAGGCCGGCATCGGATACGGTTTCACCACGGCGTTGCACATGACCGGATGCGATATGCCCGACTTCATGGGCCATCACCCCGGCGACTTCAAGAACATTATCGGCTTTCAGCAGGAGACCGCTGTGCATGTAGATGGTTCCGTCACCCATGACAAAGGCATTGTACTGCGGATTAATGACAACCCGGATCTTGAGTTGATCCGGGTTGAGGCCGGCACTTTTCGCCATCGGTGCGATGATCCGGTGCAGACCATCTTCGATTTCTGTATCCCGGATAAGGGACGCTTCAACCAGCCAGACCGGAAGCAGAATGAGCATGAGCGCAATGAGTCCTGCTTTTTTCCACATACTCTCCACTTTCTTGCGCGTTTTCCGGGTCTTTCCATGACGAAAAGAATTCCGATTGAGTTCACGTATCATTTATGGTCTTTTCTTCATACCATATCACAGAAAAATAACGTCAATTAAGGTGGTTTTATGGCACTGAAAATAGCAGGGCGATCAGATCTTTCCTCCTTTATGGTCATGGACGTGATGCAGAAGGCAGAAGATCTGGAGGCCCGGGGTGAGAAGGTTATCCATCTCGAGGTTGGCCAGCCATCATCCGGTGCACCAAAGGCTGCCTGCAAGGCAATCGTTGACGCGCTCGGCGAACCTTCCAGTCACGGATACACACTTTCGCTCGGGATACCGTCTCTCCGGAATGGAATAGCCGCCCATTACGACCAGCTTTACAACGTCAGGGTCAAGCCGGAAAACGTCATTGTTACCGTCGGGTCATCCCTTGGCTTTGCCATGGCTTTTCTGACCTGTTTTGACCATGGCGATACCGTGGCGATGACTAATCCCGGTTATGCCGCCTATCGAAACCTGATGATGTCGGTCGGGCTCAGGCCCATGATGATCGATTGCCGGGCGGAACAGGGATGGAAGCTTTCTGTTGCTGATCTTGATGCGATGGATCCGGTGCCGGACGGTATCATCATCGCCAGTCCGGCCAATCCCACAGGTGTCGTCCTCAATGCCAGTGAAATGGCCGCCATCACCGGTTGGTGCGATGCCAGAGGCGTTCGGCTCATTTCAGATGAGATCTATCATGGCATCACCTTTGATGTGGAGGCGGCAACCGCTCTCGCCACGTCCTCCGATGCGATCGTGGTGAATTCCTTCTCAAAATATTTTTCCATGACCGGTCATCGGGTGGGGTGGATGATTGCTCCCGACAATCTCGTCGATCCCCTTGAGCGTCTGGCGCAGAACTGTGTTATTTCCGTGCCAACACTCTCCCAGATCGCTGCGGCCGCGGCCATCAGTGATCCGTCCGCAAAGGCGGAACTCGAAGAACATGTCCGCCGGTACAAAAGGAACCGGGACATTCTTCTGAACGGGCTGGACTCCAGATTTCTGGGAAATGCTGCCCCTGCCGAAGGAGCTTTCTACATTTACGCGGATACAAGCGAAATCAGCGATGACAGCATGAACCTTGCTGACCGTCTTTTGAACGAGGCGCATGTCGCGACGACCCCGGGGCTTGATTTTGATACCGAGCAGGGAAGGTCATCGATACGGATCAGCTTTGCCGGCACCAACGATGATATGCAAGAGGCCGTCCGCCGTATCAATGCCTGGGTCAGGGATAATCCGGGCGCATAGTTGGGCAGAATTACCCTTTAGGATTTCTCAGAACACCAGCAGCGCCTGAACGGCCCTGTGCATTTCAGTGAAAAAAACGCTGGCGGTACCAGCCAAAAGGGGCGTGGAGCCTAGAGGCTCCACCAACCTTTCTTTTTGGCTTCGGGTTTGGCCGCATCCACATTGACGACTTCAACCTCAGCCGAGCTTAGCGGCTGCCGGTCTGCCTTGGCTTTAACTGACGGAGCGGTTTCCGCCGATACGGCGTTATCTTCCGTTTTTGCGGATTTCTTCTTGGACCGGGACTTTTTGGCGGCCTTGGCTTTCTTGGCCTTGGGCTTTGGTGAACCCTCGATGTCATCTTCAGCCGAAACCACATCAGCTTTGGCCTTGGTTTTCTTGGTGCCTGATTTTTTGGCCCGCGATTTTTTGGCTTTGCCGGTCTTTTGCTCAGCGCCGTCCGTCTCGTCCTGGTTTATTTCAGGTGAAACCTCGCCTGTTTCGCCATCATCATTGTCATTGGCCTCTTGAGCTTGACCATTTTCAGGAGTTTGTGTCCTGGACTGGCCTTTCCGGCGACGGCGGCGTTTTGGCTTTTGCTTGCCATCTTCATCCTCAGTGCCGGATTTCGGATCGGCTTCACCTGCCTCGTTTGCATCTGTTGTGATTTCATCGGCGGCTTCGGCCCCGTCAGGGGTGACAGATGTTTCGTTGTTGCCGTTTTCAGAAAACTCGGTATCGGTTCCCGGATTTTCATCGCGGCGGCGCCTGCGTCCTCCGCGCTTGCCCCGGCGACGTCGACGACGTGGTTTGTCCTCCTCCTCATCTTCAGCGGAAGGCGTGTCATTTTCATTGTCATCAGCCGAAGTGCTGTCGGTGGTGTCGGAACTTTCCGGTGAATTCTTGCCTCCGCGACGTCTTCGGCGACCATTATTCTCACGGTTAGCCTCACGTATCTCGGAGAGAGGTTTATTATCCCCGAAACGCACATCCGGTGCGATCAGGCTGTTATCTTCTTCAAGGAAAATGCGGATGCCGAAACGTTGTTCGATATTGGCAATCTGGTCTCTTTTGTTGTTGAGAATATAGATTGCGACAGCGGAAGCCATATAGACATGGAGGTTTTCCCCCTTGTTTTTTCCCGCTTCGATTTCAATAGCGCGGAGCACTTCAAGCGCGGCCGATTCCACCGACCGGATGCGTCCCGTGCCCTGACAATGCGGGCACAGATCTGTTACGGTCTCGCTCAGGCTTGGTCGCAGCCGCTGACGCGACATTTCAAGCAGGCCAAACTGGCTGATGCTTCCGGTCTGGATACGGGCCCGGTCATTCTTGACCGCTTCCTTGAGGCGCCGTTCAACAGCGTGCTGGTTGCGATTGTTTTCCATATCGATGAAGTCAATCACGATCAGCCCTGAAAGATCCCGTTGCCGCAGCTGCTGGGCGATTTCATCCGCTGCCTCAAGATTGGTCTTGAGCGCGGTTTCTTCGATGTTCCGCTCTTTGGTGGCGCGGCCGGAGTTGACGTCAATGGCGACAAGGGCTTCGGTCTGGTTAATGACGATATACCCCCCGGAGCGGAGGGTTACCTGCGGATCATGCATTGAAGACAGCATGTTTTCCACCTGATACCGCTGGAAAAGCGGGGTATCTGCATCTTCATAGGCTTTGACCTTGCGGACATGGCTGGGCATGAGGTTCTTCATATGCATCCGGGCCGATTTGTAGCCTTCTTCGCCTTCGACCAGTATTTCATCAATATCTGTGCCGTAGTAATCGCGGATGGCACGTTTGATGAGATTGCCTTCCTCATAGATCAAAGATGGGGCATTGGATTCCATCGTCATGGAACGGATTTCATCCCATTGCCGGGAGAGGTAATTGTAGTCGCGGGTAATTTCGGCCTTGGTGCGTTTGGATCCGGCGGTACGAACAATCACGGCCATGCCCTGAGGCACGTCAAGACCATTTACAATGGTCTTCAGTTTTTTGCGATCAGCCGGGTTACTGATTTTCCTGCTGACCCCGCCGCCGTGATAGGTGTTCGGCATCAGGACACAGTATCTGCCGGCAAGGGAAAGATAGGTGGTCAGCGCAGCGCCCTTGTTGCCACGTTCTTCCTTGACCACCTGGATGAGCATGATCTGTCGACGGGAAATGACTTCCTGAATTTTATAATGACGGGAAAAGCGGGCAAAACGCCGGCGATTTTCGCGCCGGTCATCATCGCCACTGTCATCGCCGGCATCATCTTCATCGGCGCTTTCCTCAACGCCATCTTCTTCCGGACCGGTTTCGGCATCGCCAGGTGCTTCAGGCAGGTCTGCTTCAACAGCTTTATCGTCACCAACGGTGGCAGGATCAGTTTCTTCGGTGTTTTCGGCGGCAACTTCGGCGGCCACACTTGGCCGGTCATCATCACCAAGTTCTTCGGCGAGAAGCTTTTCGCGGTCTTCAACAGGGATACGATAATAGTCCGGATGAATTTCACTGAAAGCCAGAAAACCCTGGCGATTGCCACCGTATTCAACAAACGCGGCCTGCAGGGACGGCTCAACCCGTGTAACTCTGGCGAGGTAGATATTTCCCTTTAGCTGCTTGCGGTGGCTGGTTTCGTGATCAAAATCCTCAACTTTGTTGTTGTTCAGTACAACGATGCGTGTTTCGTCGTTCTGGCGAGCATCGATAAGCAATTTTTTGGACATTGGTAATTCTTTCTTCCGCGCGCAAGTACCTCGGCCTCAGGGCGTCGCCACAGACCGGGTTTGCCGTCGGATGGTTTGGGAAAGAGAGAACATGCCGCATTTCATCACAGAACATGCCGCCTGCTGTTTGCGCAGGGCGGTGATATGTTGTTGTTTCTGTGGCGCCAGTCATGGTGTCATCTTTCGTTCGTGTCGGACATAGAGTCCATAAATTCAATCGCGGCGGAATCCGTTCCTGCGCACGAATGGGAATTTGCTACACTGGCCGACATTGAGATCAAGTGGCCATGTTGAGAAACTCAATTACAATATAGTGATTTAAATCCTGCGATACAAATAAAATTCTATTCTGGCCCTGTCGGTCTTCACATGTGTGATTCGTGGCGGTATTAAATATGTAGTGTAATGAGAGGAAGAGCCATGCGGGCGGCATCACTCCTGACGCTGATCGTGGCGTTTTTGTTCAGTATCAACCCGGGCTGGGCCCAGAACAGTATTACCGGCCTCAGGACCGGAAATTTTGACGGCACGGCCCGTCTCGTCATTGAAACCCTCAATGAAACCGATATTTCGGTTTTCCTGCTGAGCAATCCCTACAGGCTTGTCATCGATATGCCTGATGCCAGATGGCGTATTACAAACAAAGGCGCCAGCGGTGCGCTTCAAACCCCGCCCTTGCGGGGATATCGCTATGGAGTGCCTGCGCCGGATATATCCCGTCTGGTCATTGATCTTGATGGCCCGGCCGTCCCCGTCAGGGCTTTCCGGCTGCCGCCAAACAATTCAGGCCACCGGATTGTCATTGATCTTAAGGATCGTGGTGAAACAGCCTTTCAGCTTGCCGCTAAAGCGTTGCGGGAAAACCGGCGTATTCCGCTTGAGGTCGATGAGACGTCTGAGGTCAGGCAGGACCGGCTTGCCATGCTCATGCCTCTGCCGAGACCAGAACGCAACCATGGTGAACGCGACGAAAAAGGCAAGCTTATGCCCATGCCGCGACCGTTTGACAAAACCCCTGACCGGACAGGCAAATGGGTGGTGTTCATCGATGCCGGGCATGGCGGCAAGGATCCCGGGGCGATCAGCGTCAGCGGGATAAAGGAAAAGGATATCACCCTCAAGGCAGCAAAAGAGCTGGCGAAGCTTCTGTCTGCCAGCGGCAAGGTCCGTGTGGTGCTTTCCCGTGACGGGGACATCTATCATAAGCTGAGGCGGCGGATATCTCTTGCAAGGGCAGAGAAAGCGGATGTGTTTATCTCACTGCATGCGGACGCCGCCGAAAACAAAAAGGCAAGGGGAGTTTCGGTTTTCACGCTTTCTGATACGGCCTCGGATAAAGAAGCGGAACGCCTTGCCTCACGTGAAAATAAGGCTGATCTTATCGGTGGCCCTGATCTCGGCACTACGGACCCTGAAATCGGCTCAGCTCTTCTCAGCATGTTTCAGCGTGAGTCCATGAATCAGTCTTCGGTTCTTGCCGCCCACATTTTGCAGGAATTTGAGGGGCTGCCCACACCACAGCGTGGTCATCGTTTTGCTGGTTTTGCCGTGCTCAAATCGCCGGACGTTCCATCGGTGCTTATTGAAATGGGGTTTCTGACCAACAAGAAGGATGAGCGAAATCTCAATAAAGGGGCCTACCGATCTGATCTGATGGAGCGCATCACCCGCGCCGTGCTGCGGTATCTTGAAGCAAGCAATATACCGGCACCTGAAGAAGCCCCGTCATGACATTTGTCCCGACTTGCAAAAGGCGTATTTATGCGTGCATGCCCAAAAGTGGTGACCATATAATCGCCATGATTGGCTTTATACTTGGACCGTGATTTAGCATAGGATGTGTTGTGGTATCAGGCGAAGAACATCACTCCGGGCGTGACGACAAGCCCCGGCCTGAAGCATTTGACGAAGATGGTGAAAACACCACGGCGCCGTCGTCGCGCCGTCGTGGCCTGTCGATTTTCACCAAACTGGTTATGGCGTTCATTTCGCTTGGGTTTTCGGCTGTTATAGCCGGGGTGGCCGGCGTGCTCTGGGTGTTCTGGGAATATGGCCGTGATTTGCCTGATTATGGCAAACTTGCGAGATATGAGCCACCGGTCGTTAGCCGTATCCATGCAGGAAACGGGGCATTGCTGGCTGAGTATGCGACGGAAAAACGTGTTTTTGTTCCGGTAACGGAAATGCCGGATCCGCTGATACAGGCATTCCTTTCAGCAGAAGACAAGGATTTTTACAGTCATCCCGGGGTTGATATCAAAGCCCTCATCCGGGCGGTCATCACGAATATTTCGAATTATCGCAACGGGCGGCGGCTGGTGGGTGCTTCAACAATCACCCAGCAGGTTGCCAAGAATTTTCTGCTGACCAATGAAGTATCCATTGAGCGCAAGATCAAGGAAGCCATCCTTGCCATCCGCATGGAGCGCGCGTTCACCAAGGATCAGTTGCTCGGGCTCTATCTCAATGAGATCTATCTGGGAATGGGAAGTTACGGCGTTGCGGCGGCAGCGCTCAACTATTTTGACAAATCCCTTGATACATTGACACTGGAGGAAATGGCCTATCTTGCGGCCTTGCCCAAAGCCCCGAACAATTATCATCCCACCCGCCGCACCAGATCAGCGATAGCACGACGCAACTGGGTGCTCGGCCAGATGGAGGAAAATGGCTATATCACGCCTGAAGAGAAAAAGAAGGCCGCGGCCCAGCCTATCTCCATCCGGCGGCCCTCAGGTGTTGATGGTGCCGATGCCCCGTATTTTGCAGAAGAGGTTCGGCGGCAGATGGTCGAACGCCTCGGTGCCAATGATTTTTATGGCGGTGGGTATTCGGTTCGCACCACACTTGATGCAAATATGCAGAAAATCGCTGATCGCATGTTGATACTGGGGCTCGAAGCGCTGGATAAGCGCCAGGGCTGGCGGGGGCCTCTGGGCCATTATGATGGAAACGCCGACCTTTCCTTGGTCTTGTCTGAATATGGCCTGAAGATGCATGACGGGCGCTTTCCGGCCCTTGTTACCGGGGTCAGCCGCCGGCAGATCGAAGTGATGGTGGAGCTGAACCCGAAAGGCAAGGAAAAACAGCTTGTGCGTGGCACTATTCCGTTTTCTCTTGCGGACTGGGCCTATCCCCCCCGCAAAAAGAATGGCGTCAGGCCTCCGAAAGTCACGTCGATGCGGCAGGTCGTCAAGTTCCATGACATCATCATGGTCCAACGCCCCGAAGAGGTGCCTGACCGTCTGTCCCGGCTCAAGAATCCGGAAAGTCTGCCCGAGGATACCTGGGCACTGGGCCAGCGTCCGCTTGTGGAGGGTGCATTGGTCGCTCTTGATCCCCATACCGGGCGGGTGCTGGCGATGAGCGGTGGATACAGCGCATCCGACAGTCAGTTCAACCGTGTAACGCAGGCGTTGCGCCAGCCTGGGTCAGCGTTCAAGCCTTTTGTCTATCTGGCGGCGCTGGATAACGGTTTTTCGCCGATCACGCGTATTCTTGATGCACCGCTGGTTGTTGATCAGGGGCCGGGTCAGGCAAAATGGAAGCCGGCCAACTACACCAGAAAATTCTATGGCCCCAGCATTATGCGCCTCGGGATTGAGCAATCACGCAACCTTATGACAGCCCGTCTTGCAATGGCGCTCGGGATGCCGATGGTTCAGGATTATGCCCGTCGCTTTGGTATAGATAAGGACATGCCGCCGTTTCTTTCCATGTCGCTTGGCGCGGGGGAGACGACCCTGATGCAACTGACCGCCGCCTATGGGATGATTGTCAATGGCGGCTCTTTCGTCACGCCTAGCATCATCGACAGGGTGCAGGACAGATTTGGCCGGACGGTGATGAAACTGGACCAACGACCATGTGATGCCTGCAATCCTGAAATCATTCCGGCAGGTGAGGTGCTGGTGCCTCCCGCCGTGCCGGATACACGCCGGCGTGTGACCGATAAGGCCTCCGCCTATCAGATGGTTACGATGCTCGAAGGAGTGATCAAGAGAGGGACAGGCAGGATGATCGGTGATCCCGGGTTTGCTGTTGCCGGGAAAACAGGCACTACAAACGACAACACAAATGCCTGGTTTGTTGGCTTTACGCCTGATCTGGTGGTGGGGGTTTATGTCGGCTACGACACCCCGCGCCCACTCGGCAAACGCGAGACAGGGTCAACTGCGGCGGTGCCCATCTTTGGCCATTTCATTCGCGAAGTCATGGCAGGCAAACCTGCTATTCCGTTCAGACGTCCGGATGGTGTCAATCTTTATGCCATCAACCCTGAAACCGGAGAACGCGCCCTTGCCAGTGATGCCAAGCGAACAGTCGAAGCCTTCAAACCCGGGCAACGCCCCCTCGAGCCAGGCGCGGATATGGCGGTCATAGATGCTCCGGGCGGAAATACAACGGCAGTTGCACAACCTCTTCCGGGGTTGTATTAACGATAACTCACATCTTGATACATAATTTCCTGGCCTGCCATGAACGCTGAAACCGAACATAAAATAAACGCGATCAAATCCAGCCTTGAGCTGCTGAGAAAACATATCGGCTGGGATGAGGCAACCGCCAGGCTTGCCGAGCTGACAAGCCTTGCCGAAGACCAGTCGCTTTGGGACGATCAGGAAAAAGCCCAGAAAGTCATGCGGGAAAAAAACCGGCTTGAGCGAATGCTCGGGGGTGTCCGTGAGATGGAGAGCGGGCTTGAAGAAGCCGTGGAGCTTATCACCCTCGGGGAAGAGGAAGGCGATACGGAACTGGTATCTGATGCTGAAGCGAGCTTATCGGAGCTGGAAGTCGTCGCCGCAAGACGCCAGATTGAAAGTCTTCTTTCAGGTGAAGCTGACGGCAATGACTGTTTTGTGGAAATCAATGCCGGCGCCGGCGGCACCGAAGCTCAGGACTGGGCGGAAATGTTACAGCGCATGTACGCTCGCTGGGGCGAAGCGCGCGGCTACAAGATAGAGTATATCGAAGAAAGCCCGGGGGAAGAGGCTGGCATCAAGTCAGTAACGATGCGGTTTTCAGGTGACTCCGCCTATGGTTGGCTGAAGACGGAAAGCGGCGTCCATCGCCTGGTCAGGATCTCACCTTACGATTCATCTTCCCGTCGTCATACGAGTTTTGCATCGGTCTGGGTATATCCTCTCGTTGATGATGAGATTGAGATCGAGATTGAGGAAAAGGATCTGCGTATCGATACCTACCGTGCGTCCGGTGCAGGCGGCCAGCATGTCAACAAAACCGACAGTGCCATCCGCATCACCCACATGCCTACGGGGATCGTGGTGCAGTGCCAGAATGATCGTTCGCAACACCGCAATCGTGCCACGGCATTTAATATGCTCAAAGCCCGTCTCTATGAGCTTGAGTTGCAGAAGCGGGAAGAAGAGGCCAATGCCTCGGCGGCAGGCAAAACGGATATCGGCTGGGGCAACCAGATCAGGTCATATGTTCTGCATCCCTACCAGATGGTGAAAGATCTTCGTACCCAGGTGGAAAAGGGCAATGCTCAGGGAGTGCTGGATGGCGATATCGATGATTTCATCGAGGCCAGTCTGGCGCTTAAGGTTGGCTCCCAGCGCCAGGAACATGCCTAGATCAGGCTGACCTTAATGATTTGATTTTTCTGGCAGTCCGGTTGAATTCAGAGTGCCCGGACAGCGTCCAGCACTTCTTCTGCGTGGCCGGGAATTTTCACTTTCGGCCAGACGCGGGCGATTTTGCCTCCCGCATCAATGAGGAAAGTTGCGCGGTGAACACCCATATAGGTGCGGCCATACATTGACTTTTCACCCCAGACACCGAACTGCTCACAGATATCACTGTCATCATCCGCACCAAGGGCACAGGTCAGATCATGTTTTTCACGGAATTTTCCCTGTTTTCCGGCCTTGTCTTTTGAAATCCCTATGACGCGCGCACCGGCGGCATCGAATTCGGATTTGAGTTGGGAGAAAGCAATGGCTTCCTTCGTGCAGCCGGGGGTATCGGCTTTCGGGAAGAAAAATACCACAACCGGACCGTTGGCATCCTCAAGCGAAAAACTACCCTCATCGGTGGTGATGGTGAAGCGAGGCGCCATGTCTCCTTGATTAAGCATGATGTATCCTTTCTTTATGATGCCATGACGGCTGATTTAATCCTGGTATGGTAGGGGATGCCCTGTTTTGTAGTGGTATTCATCCTGAAGTTACGTACAATACAGATATAGGGGCTGGATGCGGCGGCACCAACCCCCTGGCGGCCGGAAACCGTAATCCTGGGGAGCGCAACGTCTGGTGATACACGTCGGCAACGCGATCCGACTTCATTTTCAAGAACCTGTATGGAATGATACTGATCCGTAAATCGTTGATAATCCTTCTACTCTTGCTTGGTATTGTTCTGGCTGTTGCCGGAACGGTGGCAACAATAACATGGATCAGGCTGGATCAGGCTGGCGGTGTTGCAGGATTTATTGAACAAACCCTCAAT
>Ga0255760_10000488_pt1 | contig 39555 bp, 36 predicted proteins | sample 071ome_25_FD_179960 | JGI IMG/M metagenome (GOLD analysis project Ga0255760, IMG submission 179960) | Coastal salt marsh microbial communities from the Groves Creek Marsh, Skidaway Island, Georgia - 071410BT metaG (version 2) | ecosystem: Environmental > Aquatic > Marine > Intertidal zone >...
CAAGCAGGGCGATATTATCGGCTATGTTGGTGCAACAGGTGGCGCAACCGGACCGCATTTACATTACGAATTTCTAATTGATGGCGTGCACAGGAATCCGCGTACTGTGCATGACCAGTTACCAAAAGCTGAATCTGTGCCTGCGGAAGAAATGGACAGATTTCTGCAGCAATCACAAATTCTTATGGCCCGGCTGAATGAAGTCAATTCAGCCCCTACTCTCGCTCAAAATACTGTTTCTGCTAGCACTCGTACTGCTGAGCAATGAGCTCTCAACTCTATATAGGCCTGATGTCCGGGACCAGCATGGATGCCGTTGATTGTGTGCTGGCTGATATTTCTGAAACAACCAATGTCATTGATTTTATAAATGTCGACATCTCTTCAGAATTAAAAAATGACCTGCTTGAGATTTGTCAGGAAAGCGGTAATAACTTGTTAAAAAAACTCGGTGAAACAGATATCGCGCTTGGCAGACTCTTTGCCAGTGCTGCCATTTCGATACTTGAAAAAAATCAGATCAATGCCAATCAGATTCAGGCCATTGGCTCTCATGGACAAACTGTTTATCACCAGCCTCCGGGGCAAAGCGACTACCCCTTTTCCATACAAATTGCTGACCCCAATAGCATTGCGGTGCTTACTGGGATTACCACGGTTGCCGACTTCAGAAGAAAAGATATGGCTCTGGGTGGTCAAGGTGCACCTTTATTACCTGTATTTCATCAGCATCTTTTTAAAAGCACTGAAACTGACCGGATTATTTTAAACATCGGTGGTATGGCGAATATCACCTTACTGCGTAAAGATGACAATCACATCACAGGTTTCGATACTGGCCCCGGCAATATCCTGCTGGACTGCTGGATACAGAAAAATTTAAACCAGAATTTTGATCAAAATGGCAATTGGGCTGCAGGTGGTAAAGCCAATACTGAACTATTGGAGTTCCTGCTTGATGATCCTTATTTCGCTGCCCCTGCACCCAAAAGCACCGGACGCGAATATTTCAATCAAGAATGGCTGAATCGTGTCCTTAAAGATTATGCCAAAGACATTTCAGCTCAGGACGTACAGGCTACTTTAATTGAACTGACCGCAACAACTGTTGCTCAGGCTATTCAGGGTGTAACAGAAGAAGCGGAAGTGATTATTTGTGGCGGAGGTGTAAGAAACAAGCAACTTATCGCCTGTCTTGAAAATCAGCTTGAATCTTTCAAAGTCACCAGCAGTAATGCTTATGGTGTTAACAGTGACGCACTGGAAGCCTTTGCCTTTGCCTGGTTTGCCAAACACACCCTGCAAAACCAGGCGCTGGATTTCACCAGCATCACTGGCTCATCGCGCCCTCATGTCGTGGGTGGTATTTACTACCCCTGATAAGAAATTAATAACTGACTGACTGAGCAGATAGGCAACGCCGCGTAAGCGAGCGCAATAACTACTTCAGATAGAGAAGGACATTCCGCAGCCACAGGTAGTTGTAGCTAAAGGGTTGTTTACGATAAAGCGCGACCCTTCCAAGCCTTCCGTATAATCAATCTGTGAACCAACCAGATACTGAAAGCTCAGCGGGTCGACCAGGAGTTTGACACCATTGTTGGTAATCACCGTATCGTCTTCATTAACGGCTTCATCGAAAGAAAAGCCATACTGAAAACCTGAACAGCCGCCACCTGTTACAAACACACGCAACTTGAGTTCTGGATTACCTTCTTCAGCAATCAGAGTACTGACTTTTTTTGCTGCATTATCGGTCAGGGCCATTGCAACGGCATCATGTGTTTGGACAACAGACATAAAGTTAAATTATTTGTTTAAAATTAAATTAGCAAATAGTGCTTAGGTGATTACAAAGAACCCGGTTATTATGGCAATAACCAAGTAAATTAGTCAAGTATTAACTGGATGCCTTGGCCGCTTCGACAACGACAGCCTCTATGCCGGCGCCTGGTGACTGTTTTACATTCTGCTGCATATCAATCTGTTTGGGTTTGAGTTCAGCAGGTGTGCGATGGTAAAGACTACCGTTAACTTCTGAACCCATCACCATTTCAATCAGGTGGTAATACACATTACCAATAACCCTTGCCTTGGCAGCTAATTCGATATGCTCGCTCGAATAAACATCACCTTCCACCAGGCCGTTAATAATAATTGAAGGTGCTTTTATCTCCCCCTGAACCAGTCCACTTTCCCTGATTCTTACTTCAGCGGGGACTTCAGGGTCAGCATAAATATTACCTCTGATTTTCCCCTCAACCTCCAGCGTACCGGAAAAATGCAAATCTCCGTTTATCTCGGTTGATTTTGAAATCAGAGTTGTCACATTTTCACTAAATTTATTTTTCACAACTTATCTCTTTAAGGCTATTTAATATTTCAGTATGCACTACCGTTCTACCAGCCAGACAAAATTCTTCTGTACTGTTTTGGCATTTTCACCTTGTGCCACTGCCAGTATCTGCACAGTTTCCGGCACAAAGTTCTCAGGAATAATTAATTCGCCTTCTATGTTTTGAAAATATCTGAATTGCAGTCTGATATCTAATTGATTCTCATCTACTGCAATGCTGCGTAATGGAAACGAAACTTCACTACCTTCCTGCATACCCAGAATATTGACATTGGCATAGCCACTAATAACATTTTCGTTATTTGCCAATTGCTTTAATTCGATATGATATCGAATCCGATTCTCTTCTTCGGTGGCACTCAGGTCAAGCTGACCAATCGCCAAACCACTTTCGTCATTTTCCGGCGACATAATCTGTCGGTAAAACAATACATCTTCTTCCAGCTGGGCGTTAATTTCGCGCAGACCAACCAGCATATCCTGCACTTCAATAACAGCCTGTCTATCTACCAGACTCGCCTGCTGCAGGTTTACAAAATCCTGTTGCAAGGTTTCCAATTCTGTCTCTAATGAATTCACACTGGCACTTAACTGATCACGTTCAATACGCACGTCTATATTTTCATTAGTGCCACGCGAATAACCATAATAAACTCCTGCTCCTGTCAGAATAACCGCGACAATCAGCCCTGCCAGCGTCAACAACAGGTTGCGCCAGGGACGGTGTGGCACCACCACCATTTTTATTTGTTTACTACCTTTTACTACCGCCATATTCAGTAACCATTATTTTTTTACGGTAATACAGATACTATGTTTAAACCCAGCGTTTCCTTAAAGCCATACATTATATTCATATTTTGAACTGCCTGGCCCGCTGCGCCTTTAACTAGATTATCTTCAACCACAAGAACCACAACCTTATTACTCTCTGCTGGTTGAGTTACTGCCATCCTGCACATGTTACTGCCGCTAACCGATCTGGTCTCGGGGCTCAAACCCGGCTCCATCACATCAACAAATATTTCATCCTTATAGAAATCTTCATACAAACTTTGCAGATCAATATCCTTTTTTAACAAGGTGGCATACAAACTAGCCTGTATGCCTCTGATCATGGGAACTAAGTGTGGCATAAAAGTCAGGTTCACCGGCTTAGAGCTGTGTTCATTTAAACCCTGTACAATTTCCGGCTGATGTCTGTGACCCGTTATGGCGTAGGCTTTGAAACTTTCACTGACCTCGCAAAGTAATGTTCCCATGGCTGCTTTTCTGCCAGCGCCACTGACACCCGATTTCGCATCTGCAATCAATGAATCCGGATCAACCAGATTATTTTTCAACAGAGGTAAAAATCCGAGCTGAACAGCTGTTGGATAACATCCCGGATTCGCAACCAACACAGCCTCTTTTATCAAACCCCGATTAACTTCCGGTAAACCGTAAACAGCTTCACTCAACAGTTCAGGACAACTGTGTGGCATGCCATACCATTGCGCCCAAAGTTCTGCATCCTTGATTCTGAAATCTGCTGATAGGTCGATAACTTTCACGCCTTTTTTCAGCAGCTCAGGGACTAAAGCCATCGCAGCTCCATGTGGTGTTGCAAAAAAGACTAAATCACATTGAGCCAGTTGTTCTGGATCTGGATCACAAAAATCAAGCGAAAGATGTTCCCGTAAATTTGGAAATACAGAAGCGACAGGCGTACCAGCCTCTGATCTGGAGGTGACCATCTGAATTGAAACTTCCGGGTGTTGCACCAGAATACGTAATAACTCTACGCCGGTATATCCGGTTGCTCCTACCACAGCTACTTTAATCATTTTTCAGCTCTATACTGCTTCGTATTTAAATCAGGGGCGTAATGATAGCAAAACTCAGGCTTCAGCCACTACTAAAGCTTTATCTGGACATACTCCCTAATGATGATGTGACTTCACCGTATTTCCAATATGTAGCTTCAGTGAGATTGATGCTATTATTGCCGCCGAATTAAAAATGGAGAATTCAATGGCTTTTCTCTGGTTTAAAGCCTTACATTTGATCGCTGTCATATGTTGGTTTGCGGGAATTTTTTATTTACCGAGACTCTATGTCTATCACGCCATGACTGATGATGAAGTGAGTATTGAGCGATTTAAAATCATGGAACGCAAATTATTCTGGGGCATCATGACCCCTTCGGCCATTCTGAGTATTATTTTTGGCACTCTGCTTATCAGCACCAATTTTCAACTTTATATGCAATCCGGCTGGATGCATGCAAAGCTGACCTGCGTTTTTTTATTAATTGTTTTTCATGTTATATGCTGGCGTTATCTGAAAGCATTTAAGGAAAACAGAAACACTCATAGTGATAAATTTTATCGCTGGTTTAATGAAGCACCGGTTATTTTATTGATCGTCATTGTTATTCTTGTCGTTGTAAGACCCTTTTAGGAATTTTGTATGTCTGAGCGTAAATCTTACTCACGGTCCGAAACTTTATTTGAACAGGCCAAAAAACATATTCCCGGTGGAGTAAATTCTCCGGTACGCGCCTTTAAAGGGGTCGGTGGTGATCCGGTATTTTTTGCCCGGGGCGAAGGTGCTTACGTTTATGATGAAGATAACAATGCTTACGTTGACTATATCGGCGCCTGGGGTCCTTTAATATTAGGGCACTGTCACCCGAAAGTTACCGCAGCACTAAAAGAGCAAATCGAACTGGGTTTAGCCTTCGGTGCGCCTACTGCCAAAGAAGTTGCTCTGGCTGATCGCATTTGTGAACTGATCCCCTCTATAGAAAGCGTGCGTCTGGTGAATTCCGGAACTGAAGCCACTATGAGTGCAATACGTCTGGCGCGTGGTGTTACCGGACGCGATAAAGTCCTGAAATTCGAAGGCTGTTATCACGGACATGTCGACTCTTTACTGGTTAAAGCAGGTTCCGGCGCTTTAACCATGGGCTCACCAGATTCGGCTGGCATTCCTGCAAGTACTGCCGAACAGACTTTTATTTTGCCTTATAACGATAGTGAAAAAGTGGCAGAACTCTTTCAGCAATATGGTGAAGAAATCGCCTGTATTATTGTTGAACCTGTTGCTGGCAATATGAATTTCATTCCACCAAAAGACGATTTTCTGGAAAGCCTGCGCAACATCACCACTCAATATGGCAGTCTGCTGATTTTTGATGAAGTCATGACTGGTTTCAGAGTTGCACTTGGTGGCGCACAGTCTGTCTATAACATTGATCCCGACCTGACCACTCTAGGCAAGGTAATCGGTGGCGGTTTACCTGTCGGCGCATTTGGTGGCAAGCAACACTATATGGATATGCTGGCGCCAAACGGTCCGGTTTATCAGGCCGGAACTTTGTCAGGGAACCCCTTGGCAGTTACTGCTGGTCTGGTCATGCTAGAACAGATTTCTCAGCCGGGTTTTTATGATTCGGTCACACAAAAAACATCTCAGTTATTGAATGGCTTACAGCAGAGTGCCGATAGTGCAGGCATTCCTTTTAGCACCAATCAGGTTGGTGCCATGTTTGGCTGTTTCTTTACAGAAGAAAAGCAAATAAACAGCTTTGAGCAGGTCATGCGCTGTAATTTTGAACAGTTTAAACAATATTTCCATCTGATGCTGGACCAGGGTATTTATCTGGCCCCTTCGGCTTTCGAAGCAGGCTTTCTTTCTGCCGCCCATGGTGAAAAGGAAATACAACTGACACTCGATGCTGCAAGTGCCGCATTTTCCCAACTTGCCAATTAACAGGATTATTTGATGAAAAACTACCATATCTATGCCCTGGGCAATGCCCTCGTTGATAAGGAATTTGAAGTTGATGACAGTTTCTTTCAACACGAAAAAATTCAGAAAGGTGTTATGACACTGGTTGATGGTGAATCTCAGGAGACCCTGATGGAACGCCTGGAAGAAAAATTTGGGTTAAAGAAAAGTGCAGGTGGTGGTTCTGCGGCCAATACCTTGTACGCTGCCTCACAATTCGGCGCCAATACTTTTTATTCCTGTAAAGTTTCCAATGATGAATCCGGTGACTTTTATCTGCAGGAATTGGGTAACCACAACATTGATACTAATTCAGACAGCATCCGAAGTGATGATGGCGTTACCGGCAAATGCCTGGTTATGGTCAGTCCAGATGCCGAGCGTACCATGCTGACTTATCTTGGTATTTCAGAAAAACTGACTCATGACGATGTCCATGAGGACGCTTTGATGAATTCAAAATATCTGTATCTGGAAGGTTATCTGGTGAGCTCTGAGACTGCGCGCAAAGCCTGCATTCAGGCAAAAGAACTGGCGGAAAAACATGGCGTCTCAACGGCCTTAACTTTATCTGATCCAGGCATGGTACAGTTTTTTCGTGGCGGCTTGGAAGAAATGATCGGCACAGGTGTTGACCTCTTGTTTGCCAACGAAGTTGAAGCGCTGACCTGGACGGGTGAAGAAACAATTGAAGCGGCTGTCGAGTCTCTGAAAACAATTTCTAAAACGCTGGTTATCACGTTGGGCGCTGAAGGTGCATTGTTATTCGATGGTGAAAAACATATCAAGATTGCCCCTCACAAGGTCAAGGCTGTCGACTCCAATGGCGCGGGCGATATTTTTGCCGGAGCTTTCCTTTACGGTATTTCCAATGGACTGGATTTTGAAACTTCAGGCAAGCTGGCAAGCCTAAGTGCAGCAACACTGGTCTGTGAATTTGGCCCCAGACTGGCACCGGAAAAACATCAGGAACTATTACAGCAAGTAATACAATAACCAGAAATACAATAAATAGCGCACTAGCTTAATTGTTCAGCGCGCTATCCAGCTCCAGGCGGCGTTTAAAAAACTCCAATCGGCGTTGCAGGCGCTCTGTGTTTTCAGGCCCCAAACGTAAGAGTAACTTTTCAACATCCGAGTAATTTTCTATTTCTGGGTTGGCATATAAATAATTAAGGTTGGGACGAATTAATTGCTGCGGCTGTGGTGCCATTCTGGCATTCAAAACATTATCAATCGCCAGCATAAGCACATCATTAAATTCACTGTTGCGTAAGCCCAGCTCCGCATAGGCTTCCCGAAACAGTGGCTGCAGTTGTTGATAGAAATCCACAGCACTTTCTGTACTGATATTTGTCAGGCTCGTTACCAGAGCATTAAAGCGTTGATAGGACTGCTCATCCATCAGGTAGAACTCACTGCCCAGTTCAGTCACTGTCATTCTTTCCTGCGGGTAAAGCAGGGGCAAATTACGTTCAGGAAATTCACCACGGCTGATATTCTCAATCATGACGACAAATTTTCTGACAAGTTCATCGGAAACCAGGTACATTAATAATGACGAAGTTCCATCCATGGTTGCCAGCTCTTCCCGAACATAACTGTCACTGTTATTCAAAAGCGGCAAGACAGGTTCAGGCTCGACCACATTTTCAACTTCCGCAATCAGCTCTTCTGTTACGTCAATGACTTCTTCTACCGGCGGCTCAATAATCTCTTCAATGGCTTCAATAATTTCTTCCGGATCTGCTACAGTAACTTCTTCAGTAACCTCAGGCATAACAGGAAGCGCAGGCGATGGTTCTCTTGGCTCATCACTCACGATGACCGTCACCGGCTCCTGATCATCGCCGGTTAGCATCATAAACAAACCAAATAAAACGATGACGCCAATAACCAGGGAAAAAATCAATTTATTATCATTCATCATGGTGTTTGATCACTTAATCCTGTTTTGCTGATTTACGGTTATTAATATCTTAGGTACAGAACCTGCTCTGAGGTTCCCGAATGCTGCGCCTAGTTTAATCAAGTTGCAGGGAATCTGACGGAAATCAGGCAAAAATAGTTTTTTAGACACAAAAAAGCCCGATTTCAAACAGAATATCGGGCTTCCTGGTTTAGCTATTAAAGCTGCAAATTATACCTCAGCTTTTTCCTCGTCCGTGACATCTTTCATGCTCAGGCTGACTTTACCGCGATCATCTATTTTCAAGACTTTCACAATAATTTCCTGCCCTTCACTTAAATGATCAGTAACTTTCTCAACACGTTCCTGAGCAATTTGTGAAATATGTACCAGACCATCCTTGCCTGGGAGAATCGTTACAAAGGCGCCAAAATCAACGATCTTGGAAACCACACCTTTGTAGACCTTGCCAATTTCAGCTTCTGCTGTGATTTCTTCAATCATGGCTACTGCAGCATCTCTGGATGCAGCATCTTCGCCATAAATGCGAACATTACCATCATCATCAATATCCACAGACGCACCAGTTTCTTCGGTAATACTGCGGATAGTTGCACCCCCTTTACCGATCACATCACGGATTTTATCCGGATGAACTTTCAGCACACCCATGCTAGGGGCATTCTCGGAAACCGTTTCACGCGAAACTGAAATCACTTTATTCATTTCACCCAGAATATGCATTCTGGCAGCATTGGCCTGCTGCAAGGCAGTTTCCATGATTTCTTCAGTGATACCCTGAATTTTAATATCCATTTGCAGGGCTGTGACGCCGGCAGCCGAACCGGCCACTTTAAAGTCCATATCACCCAGATGATCTTCATCACCCAGAATATCAGTCAATACAGCAAAACCGTTGTCTTCCTTGATCAGACCCATGGCAATACCGGCAACTGGGGCTTTCAAAGGCACACCGGCATCCATCAGAGCCAGGCTGGTACCACAGACCGAAGCCATGGAAGACGAACCATTGGATTCAGTTATCTCTGAAACCACACGGATGGCATAAGGAAAATCTTCCTCTTTTGGCAATACGGCTGCCACACCGCGACGTGCCAGACGGCCGTGGCCAATTTCACGTCTTTTAGGTCCACTCATGAAACCAGTTTCACCCACACTAAATGGCGGGAAGTTATAGTGCAGCATGAAAGGATCTTTCTTCACACCGGACAAATCCTCAATCATTTGTGCATCGCGAATGGCTCCCAGTGTAGCCACAACCATGGCCTGCGTTTCACCACGAGTAAACAATGCGGAACCATGCGTTTTTGGCAATATGCCGGTTTCTACGTAAATAGGTCTGACTGTTTGATTGTCACGACCATCAATACGAGGCTGCCCGGCAATGATATTGCTGCGTACAATTTTCTTTTCCAGTGAAGCAAAAACTTCCTGAATTTCACCTGCAGTAACAGCTGGCTCAGATTCTTCATCAGCAAACTGTGCAACAGCCTGTTCCTGTAATTCAGCCAGTTTGTCCTGTCGCTGCATTTTGTCTGAAATGGTATATGCCTCAGTGATGCCTGCACTGTAGGCACCTGATACGGCATCTATCAGCACCGTATTTTTTTCTTCAGGAACCCATTCCCAATCAGGCTTACCTGCTTCGGCTTTGAATTCTTTAACTGCCTGTATAACGACCTGCATTTCCTGATGTGCAAACAAAACAGCACCCAGCATTAAGTCTTCACTTAACTCTTTGGCTTCTGATTCCACCATTAAAACCGCTGATTCAGTACCGGCAACCACCATGTCCAGATCAGAGCTTTCAAGTTTTTCATAACCAGGATTCAGGATATAACCTTCACTTTCAGTAAAACCTACCCGTGCCGCACCCAGCGGTCCTGAAAACGGAATACCTGAAATTGCCAGAGCAGCTGAAGTGCCAATCATCGAAGCAATATCCGGATCAACATTCTTTTCAGATGAAACCACGGTACAAACCACCTGTACTTCATTCATGAAACCTTTAGGAAACAGTGGTCTGATAGGTCGGTCAATTAAACGTGAGGTCAGCGTCTCTTTTTCTGTGGGACGACCTTCGCGCTTGAAGAAACCACCGGGGATTTTACCGGCAGCGTAGGTTTTTTCCTGGTAATTAACGGTCAGCGGAAAAAAATCCTGACCTGGATTAGCTGTTTTTCTACCAACAACTGTTGTCAAAACTGATGTACCACCAATAGTTACCAAAACTGCGCCGGTGGCCTGACGTGCGATTTTGCCTGTTTCCATGACAACCGTATCGTTGCCATACTTAAATTCTTTCCTTATCGGATTTAACATATTTTCTTTTTCCTAACGTATGAGCCTGGCTGACCCCATGCCAGCCAGGAGAGAAGGGTTTGATTAACGACGCAGACCCAGTCTTTTAATCAGCGTACTGTAACGCTCAAGGTCTTTTCGTTTGAGATAATCAAGCAACTTACGGCGTGTATTAACCATGCGGATCAGCCCTCGACGGGAATGATGATCATGGTTATGCTCTTTGAAATGATCTTGTAAGTGATTGATATTATTGGTTAATAATGCAACCTGCACTTCGGGCGAACCAGTATCACCTTCAGCACGGGCGAAATTTTGGATAATTTCTGCTTTTTCATCAACAGATAAAGCCATTGTAGTCTCCTGTGAATATGCCATTAATTAAGGAATGTCCTTATAAAGCCAGATTAACCATGCATATTAATAGTTAACTGGTTTTCTCCTGCGTCACTTACGACGGGGGGCGAAAGATAGCATAAAATAGCCGCCGGATACACTTTATTCTCCCATGTTTTCCGCAGTTCGGCCGCCCCATCCCCCTGTTTATAGACATCAAACCTTTCCATCGTTATGCTTTCAAAAATTAAAAGCCAGAATAACTATAGAAAGGTAAAAAATGAGTTCATTACAGATTTTTAACGAAGCTGGAAAGGCATTATCGACTCCCGTCACCGATGTCGATGCAATCATTTCTCAACTGGATGAACTTAATATTCTGTTTGAACGCTGGGAAACATCTGCGCAACTACCAGCAGATGCCACACAGGAAGACATACTGGCAGCCTATCAGGATGCAATTGCCAAACTGAATGAAACTTATGGCTTTGAACTGGTTGATGTCGCCATATTAAGCCCGGATAACCCGCAAAAAGAGCAAATCCGCCAACAGTTTAATTTTGAACACACACATGATGATTTTGAGGTACGTTTTTTCGTTGAAGGTAGCGGTCTGTTTTACTTTCACCTCAATGAAAAAGTGTATCTGCTGCTTTGTGAAAAAGGTGATCTGATCAGTGTACCGGCCAAAATTAATCACTGGTTTGATATGGGCGCTAACCCCGACTTTAAGCTGATTCGTTTTTTCCCAACCCAAGATGGGTGGGTTGCCGAAGGCACAGGAAATAATATCGCCACTCGACTGCCAACCATGGATGCCTTTGCCGCTTAAAGTTTAGGCCATTACCCAGTAGGCTCTTTCTATAGGAAGACGGCAGTAAAGGCGTTTGCTGCGGATAACGCCATGAATAACCCTGCCTATAGGTGCTTCGTGTTAAAACGGCAAGTCCCGCTTTAATACTTCTCCTGCCTGCACACCTGTTACAGAACCATCGGTAAATGCAAATTCACCGTTCAAAATGACGTGCACAATACCGTCAGGTCTGGCAGTCGGGTTTTCAAAAGTTGCGTGATCAATGATCGTTGCTGGATCAAATACAGTGATATCGGCAGCCATGCCTGGCTTCAATAGCCCCCTATCTTTTATTCCAATTGTTTTTGCCGGTAAACCTGTCATTTTGTAAACGGCCTCTTCCAGTGTCAGCGCGCCTTTTTCCCTGACATATTCACCCAGCACTTTGGGAAAAGTCCCCCAGTAACGCGGATGATTTATCGAATCTTCAGGTATCGCATCACAATCGCAGGCTATGGATACTGTGGGATGTTGCATAATCGCAATAAGATCCTCTTCACTGCCAAATCTGAGTATGACACGAGTATCCGCTTCTTCCAGAACCCGGATGACTGCCTCACCGTGGGAATCAGTTCCAAGCTCATCCATGATATCAGTGAGTTCCCGCTGACCGCCTACCAGAACGCCGGTTGGACCTCCCCAGCGCAAATCCATGGCCTGTTCGGCTTCCTCAATAATTTGTTGACGTAACTCACCATCCCGAAACCTTTGCAGCATGGCATCCCATCCCCCTGCCTGTGCCCAGCTTGGAATAATCAATGCTTCGAGCCCGGTTTGTCCTGCCAGATATGGATAGACATCCGCCACAGCTCCACCAGAATTTGAAGTCTCTGCTATCCGCATGATTTCGAGAATTTCAGCTGCCTTGCCCTGCTCCCAGCCCTGCACTTTCATATGGGTAACCAGTGGAATTAAACCGGTCGCTTCACCTATCCTGACTGTCTCCGTCATACCTGTGATGGAGCTATAATCTGTTTCCGGTGTCAGGCGGTCATGGTTGGAGAACACTACCCCCCAGTCAGAGAAAGGTTCAAGCACCTGGATGACTTCTTCCGTTTTAGCATAGTATCCGGGAACATAATCCAGGCCTGCCGATACCCCCCAGGCTCCAGCCTCTAAAGCATTTTCAACGAGCCTCCGCATCTGGTTTATGTGAGCCTGAGTCGGCCGGATGTCTTCAACCCCGACAACATCCTCCCACACACTGTTAAAGCCGATGAAACCGCCAACATTTATGGCCAGGTCACTTTGGCTATACGAATTAAACTGAGTAGCAATATCACTGGGACCAAAACCATCTGAATTCATAATCTCAGTCGTAACACCCTGGCTCAGCATATTGACTGCAGTCGACAGGGCATCATCACGCGGATGACTATGTATATTGATAAAGCCTGGCGCCACGACCAGACCACTGACATCAATTTCCTGCAAGCCACTGGCACCACTTAAGTTTCCGATAGCCGCTATTTGATTACCGTTTACAGCAATATCTCCCTGAAATGCTGGCGTGGAGCTGCCATCAATTAGCGTGCCGTTACGTAATATCAGGTCGTAAGTCACCGATGCTGGCTCGGAACAAGCCGAAAGAACCAGCATAAAGAGGGATGATAAAGTCATTCTTAAACTGGAAAAGTGATGATTACTATTTCTCATGATTACCCTCTTGGCTTATTTCATAGCTGAAAATTTTATTTAGCGGCTATGATGCCTATCTCAACATTAAAATCAGTTGATGCCAGCCTTGGTGATTCCACACAAGCACGACAAGGTGCGTTACCACCGGCTGCCCAGGCATCCCACACTTCATTCATTTCAGTATAATCATCCATATTGCAAAGCCAGATGGTCGCGGATAAAGCCTTGGATTTATCAGTCCCGGCTTCAGCCAATTTTTCATCAATCATATCCAGAATGGTTTTTGTCTGAACGGCTACGCTCTCACCCGGACTGGTTAATGCCACCTGACCCGCCAGATAAACGGTGTCGCCATGTATAACAATCTGGCTCATACGGTCATTGGTTCTTAATCGTTGTATAGTCATATTACCTCTTTTTTATTGCTTTATTGTTGTTGATTTTCCTGCTTGTTATAAACCCAGATTATCTTATATAGACCAACTGTAAATAATGGAATCACAAATACTGCCAGGAATAAATAAGTCAGCAGAACATAACCATTTGCTATCAGGGCAATCAAACCTATCCTGTCACTGATAAATATAGCAATAATCATTGCAGTCACAGCAACCATTGGTCGCAAATAAGTCGGCATAACTTTTGATTTCTCTTCATAGGTTACAGCAATACGTTCATTCAAAGCATGCAGAAGCGCTGTTCCGGTTTCTATAAAAGTGCCAAATATCACTATTTGAAAAATGATTTGAAAAAAAGGAATCCCCATAGCAGCAAGCATGGTATTAATTGGAACGGCTTCTCTGATTATGTCCGGGTAAAAGCCAACCAGAACACAGTAAAAAAGTATGCCTGGAAAGATTGCCAGCACCCCACCAATCAAACCGCCGGTAATAGCTTCCTGTCTTGAGCTGATATGTCTCAGACAAAACAGGATAGTTGGAATGATTGCCAGGTTATAACTCGCATATTTTATGCCATCACCTGCCCAGCGGGCATTATCAATCGGCACGGAAAAGCCTTGCTGTATTTCCCCGCCAAACTTCATAAAGCCTATTATTAAAAAACAGGCATAAACTACATATAACAGCAAAGACCAGCTTGCGAGCACTCTTTCGATCAGTTGCGTTCCAAAAAAAGTCAGCAAACCAATGGTTGCAATTAAAAATACCGTTCCAACCAGGGGTGGTGTATTAATCATTTCCGCTAACAAAATACCAGCGGCAGACCCGATAACTGACAAAATAAGCACGATGGTAATAATATAAACAATCTCATAAAGCACCCAGGCCCGGCCCAGCAAGTGCCTAAAAAATGTTTTGTAATCGCTGCTTCGGGTTAGTCTGGCAAACTCCAGGCTTGTCGCTAATACCAATGACCAGACAAGCGTTGCGACGATCATTCCATACATCCCGGCACGGGGACCGTTTGAAAGAAAAAATTCAACCAGCTCGCGTCCAGTCGCATATCCGCCAGCAATAACCACTGACTGGAAAATTAAACCCGGCAGAATAATCGCTTTTAAAAAATTCAGCTTCATTAGTTTCATAATAAGCAACCGACAGCTAAAAACGGCTTACATTATAAGCAGACACTTCAATATCCGGTTTCAATCCACTGATGACGTCAGCCAACAATTTCCCGCTTCCCATCGCAAAAGTCCAACCCAGATGACCATGACCGGTATTCAGGTAAAGATTTTCAAACGGTGTTGACCCGAGGATCGGAACACCATCGACGCTTGTTGGCCTTAAACCTGTCCAGGGACTGATTTCCACATCCTTGCTGCCTCTTCCCGCTGCGGGGTAACGCACTTTCACTTGATCAAATACCATCTGAATGCGCTGGGAATTAATATCCCTACTGTAGCCAGTAAGCTCTGCAGTTCCCGCAGCACGTAAACGATTGCCAAGTGGAGTAATCGCAGTATGGGTCTCTTCATCAATCACCGGCATACGCGGTTTGATCTCCCAGTCATGCATATCCAGGGTTATTGAATATCCTTTTACCGGCCTGATAGGCAATTTCAGTTTGATAGACTTTGCCAGTAAGGGGCTGTAACTGCCTGCAGCCAGGACATAGGCATCGGCTGTATGTGTCACCCCGGCAGTCTTAACACCAATAATTTTATTGCCTGAGTGTATTATCTCTTCTACCACCTTATTGTATTCAAATTGGACATGATTATTTTTTGCAAGCTCAGTCAGTTTTGTACAAAACTGATGAGCATCTCCAGACTGATCACTGGGATAGTAAATACCGCCAATCAGTTTGTTTCCGTTCTCAATCAATGCTGGTTCCTTATTGAAAACTTCGGCCTGACTTAGCACGGCACATTGAACACCCAGACGCTCGAAAAGCGGAATCGAAGCGATGGCAGTTTCCATATCCTGTTCACGCTCAAGCACTTTCATACTGCCCAGACTGTTAGCACAATAATCAATAGGATGTTTTCTTAACAACTCCTGCATGCATTGAATATTGTAATTCGCCAATACCGTGTTTGATTGCAGATTTGCCTGAAAATTGTTGGGCCTGGCATGACGCAGGAAAGATATTCCCCAGTTAAACAGTGATGGCAGTGCACGGGGCCGCAGTAAAAACGGTGAGTGTTCATTACCCATCCATTTCAGCATCTGTAGCGCGATCCCTGGATGATTCCATGGGGCTGCCTGACTTGGATGCAGGACACCGGCATTGGCAAAACTGGTTTCCAGGGCAGGCCCTCCCTGGCGGTCAATAACCAGTACTTCGTGTCCCTGTTCGGACAGATAATAGGCTGAAGTCACGCCCATCAGCCCAGCACCAATAATTATTATTTTCATTATGTGTTATCAGCGCTGGACGGGTGTTTTATTCTTCAACAAATTCCCGAACGACATCGATGGTCAGTTCTACGCCTTGATTAAATGACTCAAGAGGAATTCTTTCATTATTGCCATGTATGTTCGACTCAACACCATCTGGGAAAACAATAGGTGCAAATCCATAACTGATAATGCCTAAGTCGCGAAAGAAATGACTGTCAGTAAAGCCCGTCATGGCGGAAGGAATGATATTTACCGAGGCAAACCTTTCTTCAATCACTCTGCTCATCAAGCTGTAAAGATCGGTATCAGGGCTGGATTCTGCCGGCCCGAATAACATAATTTCTTCAATAGCAATCTGATCGTCAGCAATGCGTTCTCGAATTCCCGCTAAGAATTCGTCGGCATCCTGATCAGGCAGGATTCGGCAATCTAACTCCGCACTGGCTTCCGGTGAAACAACATTAATTTTTTCACTACCTTTTAATATGGTGATAGAGCAGGTATTACGAATCAGCGAATGAAAGCCTGGACGTTCCGCCTGTAACACCCGCAAAAACTCCGGATCCTGTACGGCAGCATCAATATCGCTCATAGCTGCCTGCCATTGAACCGGCATACTCGGTGCCAGACGCGCAAACATTTCTCGTACCGTATCCGTAATATGCGGCTCAAATGGTGTTTGTTGAATTCTGTTAAGTGCGGCAATCAGGCGAGTAGTTGCTGATGTGGTTCTTGGTATGGAACCATGCCCGGGCACATCTGTGGCAACCAGTCTCAACCAGTAAGGCCTTTTTTGTGCGACTTCGATTTGTAACTGTATCTCATCATTTTCCATCAGGGTTGCGCCACCACCTTCATTCAACAGGTAACCCACTCCTTCAAATATTTCAGGGCGGTTTTCGACCAGCCAGCCAGCACCAAAGAGACCTCCAGCTTCTTCATCAGCCGTTGCCATAAAAATAACATCGCGGTTCAGCCTGATATTATTTCTGTGCAGATAAAGAAAGGCTTCCAGATGCATGATACCCAGGGACTTGGTATCTGAAGTCCCTCTGGCGTAAATCATGCCATCTTTGATCACAGCATCCAGCGGATCGGTATCCCAGTATTCAGGTGTTGCAGGAACCACATCGATATGATGCAGCAGCACTAAAGCAGGTTCATCACCGCCTTCAAGACGAGCCCAGATATTACCTCTGCCAGGCGCAGACTCTACCGTTTCATAATCAATCCCGGCTTCTTCAAATATTCTTTGAAAAAACACAACGCCACGACTTTCATTGCCTGGAGGATTAATCGTATCGATTTCAAGATATTCAAGTAGTCGATCCAGCGGAACATTCTGCGAATAAGCAGCAGACGAGGTGAACATTGCAGATGCAATAAACAAAAAAATCGTGACATTTCTCATAACGGAATACCTTTTCAGAAGAAGAAACAGGGTCAGAATAAAATTCTATTCTGACCCTGCTTACATTCTCTATTTATGCCTTTTTAGGCCAAAGCATTTTCAAATAGGTTCAACAAACGGCTCCAGGCTCGCTCTGCCTGAACTTCATTGTAAACAGCGCTGTCCGGCGGACACCAGCCATGTAATGTACCTGTATAAACTTCAATTTCTGCAGGGACATCCGCTCTGGCAAACGCGCCTCTGAGAATATTTTTTACTTCTGGCTCATTCTCGTCGTCATTAGCTGCCACACAGATCAGCATGCTGGCATCCATCTGCGGAATCAGCAGATGCGGACTATTAGGTGCATCTGTCGCCAAGCCACCACCGTGGAAAGTTCCACCAGCGCCCATGCGGCTGTTTGTGCCAACCGTACGCATAACCATCGGGCCACCCATACAATAGCCAGTCGTTCCCATTTTACGGCTGCTATCTACTGCAGACTGAGCATCCAGGAACTCAACAAAAGCGGCCGCATCTGAAATATCAGTTTCTGCACTCAGCTCAGCCCGCAAAGCCATGACAGTTTCTCTAACCGCAGGATCCTGAAAGCTTGCGCCTTCGCCAACAACAGGGGCTCTTGCACTTCGATAAAAAGGATTAGGTACCAACACAGAATAACCAGACTGTGCCAGACGTCTTGCCATCATTTCAAACGCCGGACGCAGACCCAGAATGTCAGTCCAGATCAGTACACCGGGGTGCTGCCCTACTGCCGGATGTACAAAAAAAGCATCTGCCACACCATCCGGCGTCCTGATCTCCACATTTGATTCTGTCAGCGCTTGAGCGTTGGCAACCGGAGGCAACATCATTGCAACTCCTGCACCAGCCGCAGCCTTGCCTAATTGCCGGCGGCTTAAATCTGGATTCGCCTTAAAAAATTCTTCATTTTCTTTTACGGTTCTTTCATTACACATAGCTTCATTCTCTCGTATACATTGTTTGTTGTTGATTTACAGCTTGGCTTTTACAAAACTACACTAGCTTGAGGCTAAACTCTAGAGGGAAACGGCTAAAGGGCAGCAAGACAAAGGTATCAGAGTGAATTTTGCGCTGGCACCCACTTAAAGCAGAAATAATCGCTTGGGGGCCACCCGACCATCATCAAGAATTTCGCCTATCCCGATGAACGAATTGTCTTTATACAAGCGTACCAGTCCTGAGCTTGGCAGATGTCTGACGATTACTGCCTGCCCTTGCAAGACATATTCAGCCGTAGCGTCAGGTAAGACCACTTCAGGTAATTCCTGAATGGCCTGATCTGCAGGAATTAAAATTCGGTCTAGGGCTTCAAAACCACCATCTTCATTGTATTTTTCCAGTGCGTCATAGCTTACAGCCTGTTCAAGTGTAAACGGACCCGCCTGGGTACGCCTTAATGCTGTGACATGCGCTCCTACACCTAATAGATCACCCAGGTCATCTGCCAGAGTCCTCACATAAGTGCCTTTACTGCAACGAATGTTTACCTTGATTAAACTACCTTCATAGGAAACAAGGGAAAATTCAAACACGGACACCGTTCGAGTTTTTCTTTCTACAGTTTTACCTGCCCTGGCTATCTTATAAAGCGGTACACCATCATGCTTAAGTGCTGAATACATGGAAGGAACTTGTTGAATTTCTCCCCTGAAATTATCCAAAGCTTTTTCTATGTCTTTTTCAGAAATATTGCTGCAAACCTTTTCTGCAACAATATCTCCTTCAGAATCACCAGTAGTTGTTTTAATTCCAAGCCTGATTTCAGCGCTGTATGCTTTATCCGAATCAAGCAAGAACTGGGATATTTTAGTGGCCTCGCCAAAGCAAAGAGGGAGGACTCCGGTAGCGAGAGGGTCAAGACTGCCTGTATGGCCAGCTTTGGTAGCCTGAAACAATCTTTTTACTTTTTGCAGACTTCTATTGGAAGATTCACCTTCGGGCTTATCCAAAACAAGAATGCCTGAAATTTTTCTGCCATGCCTTTTTCTCATGCCTACCCTTTATTTTTTACTTCAGGCAACTCAATCTTTTTTATCGCTAGCAATAGCCTCATCAATCAGGTCAGATAAGAACCTTCCTCTGTCTAGACTGTTATCGTAGCTGAAACTCAACTTGGGTGTCGTTCGTAAATTTGCACTTTTAGCCAGCAAACTACGCAGAAAGCCTGATGCTCTATTTAACGCTTTCATGCTTTCAATGATTTCTTCCTCGGTATTCTTGCCCATAATAGTGACAAAGACTTCAGCATAAGAAAGATCACGACTGACTTTGGCGCCAGTGACAGACACCATACCAACCCGCGGATCCCGAATCTCAGACTGAATCAGCAGCGCCAATTCCTTCTTTAAAAGATCAACAACTTTGTCATTACGATTGGAAGTTCTTTGCATGGGAGTTTTAGTTATTTATAAAGTGTTATTGATGGAAATTAAATTTGAAATAAGTTTTCTAACACCTGACTAGCATAACATTTGAGAAGCTTTTTGAGTGCCATTTAGACAAACTTTAAGAAGCGTTACTAGCTTATTTGATATTAATAGCTCTACCCATCAGTTTCTTGAGCGCAGTTCAAATACTAACCTAATAATCAATCTATAAAAGCGTCATGAGCGCAGTTCAGACGAGGCGAAAACTAAATTTAATGAAGGAGTTTACGAGACTGTTAAATGACTGAGTTAAATTTAGTTTTCAACAAAGTATGAACGAGCGCAATAGCTTTATAGCGATCTTGCGACTTCTTTGGTCTCGTAGACTTCAATCTTATCGCCCACCTTAACATCCGTATAATTCTTCACCCCAATACCACATTCCATCCCATTACGGACTTCATTGGCTTCATCTTTAAAGCGTCGTAGAGATTCAAGCTCACCTTCATATATTACGACATCATCCCGTAATACCCGAATCGGCTTGTTACGATAAACCGTTCCTTCAACCACCATACTGCCGGCTATGGAACCAAATTTTGGTGAATTGAAAATATCACGCACTTCGGCAACACCAAGTATTTCTTCCTGTAAATCAGGAGCCAGCAGACCGCCAAGCACAGCTTTAACGTCGTCAATAAGGTTATAAATAACGCTATAGTAACGCAGCTCCAGACCTTCATTTTCAACCAGGTTTTTGGCTGCCTTATCTGCACGCACATTAAAGCCGATAATTGATGCATTGGATGTTTGAGCCAGTTGCGCATCAGTTTCAGAAATACCGCCGACACCGGAGGAGATAATATTGACTGAGACTTCTTCATTGCCCAAAGCTGTTAAAGCAGCTGTGATCGCTTCCAGTGAACCTCTCACATCAGTTTTCAAGACAATATTCAGAACTTTCACATCGTCTTTACCCATGGCGGCGAACATACCTTCCATCTTGGCAATTTGTTGTTTGGCAATTTGATTTTCACGGAATTTTTCACGTCTGAATTCTGCAACTTCCTTGGCTTTTTTCTCATCTTCCACTACAAAGAATTCATCCCCTGCTTCAGGTGTTCCGTTTAGGCCAAGTATCTCAACAGGAATAGAAGGACCTGCTGATTTAACCTGCTTACCATTTTCATCAATCATGGCACGGACACGACCATACTCATGACCAACCAGAAGAATATCTGAAGTTTTCAATGTGCCGTTCTGAACCAATACAGTCGCTACCGAACCACGGCCTTTATCCAGGCTGGACTCAATCACTACCCCTTTGGCCGGGCAGTCAACAATTGCTTTTAACTCAAGAATTTCTGCCTGTAACAATGCTGCTTCCAGTAATTCTGGAATACCTTTTCCGGTATGAGCGGACACCTCTACAAACTGGGTATCTCCACCCCAGTCCTCAGGTGCTAAACCTTTAGCAGAAAGTTCACTCTTAACTTTTTCAGGGTCAGCCCCTTCTTTATCAATTTTATTGATAGCAACGACAATCGGAACTTCTGAAGCCTGCGCATGCTGAATAGCCTCTTCAGTCTGTGGCTTAACACCATCATCTGCTGCGACAACCAGAATCACAATATCAGTTGCCTGGGCTCCGCGGGACCGCATTGCACTGAAGGCTGCGTGACCTGGCGTATCGAGAAAAGTCAGCATGCCATGCTCTGTTTCAACATGATATGCACCTATGTGTTGTGTGATGCCACCAGCCTCACCTTCAGTGACTGAAGACTTACGGATGTAATCCAACAATGAGGTTTTACCATGATCGACATGTCCCATTACCGTAATAACTGGAGCACGAGGTAATTCTTCACCTTCATAGTTTACGGATTCAACGAAATCTTCCTCAATCTTGTCATCAGAAATAGGTTTGGCTTTATGTCCCATTTCTTCAACCAACAGAATCGAAGTATCCTGATCCAATACCAGATTAATCGTTGCCATGACACCCATATTCATCAGCGCTTTAACTAATTCAGCACCTTTAACTGACATACGCTGAGCCAGGTCAGAAACGCTTATCGCTTCTGGAATTTCAATTTCTCTGGAGATAAATTCTGTTGGCTTTTCGAATTTATGCTCTTTATGTCCTTGGCTTAACTTACGTGAACGGCGACGTCCTTCACCAATATCTTCTTCACCATCCAGAATAAAGTCATCCGTAGGACGAATCTTGTTATATTTTCTGTCTTCGACATGAGCCTTGCGTCTTGCATGCCCTTTCTTGTCATTTTCTTCATCTGCCCCATTACGGAAGCTCTCTTTTTTCAGAGTACCTTTTTTAAAGTCTCTTCTTTCAGGTTTACTTTCTAGAGGCACTTCTTCTGGAGTCGGCGCTGCAGTAGCAACCTTAGCCGCTGTTGCAGGAGATTTAGCCTGTTCTTTTGCTTCCTGTTCTTTTTTGCTGGCTGCCTCTAGAGCTTCCCTTTCTTTACGGGCTTTTTCTTCAGCCAAACGCGCTTTCTCAGCTTCTAGCTGCGCTTCCTGAGCTTCTTCTACACTACGTTTAACGTAAGTACGTTTTTTTCTTACTTCAACATTAACTGATTTGCTGCGCCCCTGGTTATCAGAAGATTTCAAGGTGCCAATGGTTTTACGTTTCAAGGTAATACGTTTAGGGCTGGCTTCGGCAGCACTGTCATCCCCATGTTTACCTTTAAGCGACATTAATAATTTACTTCTTTCCTCATTGGAAAGAGAATCGCTCGCTTTTGTTTGAGGCAAACCCGCTTCCTTGATCTGTTCAAGTAAACGTTCTTCTTGTACACCAACCAATTTGGCCAGCTCAGCTATGGTTAAATCAGCCATCTATTTCCTCAGTCACTTCAATCTTCTATCGATTGCCTGGGTTTAATCTTCCGCAAACCAGGGCTCGCGAGCAGTCATAATCAATTTACCCGCACGTTCTTCATCCATGCCATCTATTTCCATCAATTCATCAATAGACAGTTCCGCCAAATCTTCCATAGACTTCACATCTATTTTGGCAAGTCTCATGGCAAGCTCGTTATTCATGCCTTCCATATTCAACAAATCATCTTTTATCCCGGCACTGCTTAATTCTTCTTCAGAAGCAATCGCCCTGGTCAGTAGAGCATCTTTGGCACGTGCTCTTAATTCATCCGCAATTTCTTCGTCAAAATCCTGAATCTCTGCAATTTCTTCCAGAGGAACATAAGCAATTTCCTCCAGGCTGGCAAAACCTTCCTGGACAAGAATTTCTGCGACATCTTCATCAACATCCAGTGCTTCCATAAAGATGGCAACGGTACCGGCAGACTCTTCTTGCTGTTTTTCAACCGCCTGTTCTTCACTCATCACATTGATAGTCCAGCCAGTCAGCTCACTGGAAAGTCTGACATTTTGACCATTGCGTCCAATAGCCTGGGCAAGGTTATCTTCGGCTACCGCAACATCCATGGTATGTGTTTCTTCATCTACTACAATAGAAGCGACCTGAGCCGGAGCCATTGCATTGATAACCATTTGTGCTGGATTTTCATCCCACAGAATGATGTCGATTCGCTCATTGGCCAATTCATTTGAAACTACCTGAACGCGTGACCCGCGCATACCGACACAGGCACCAACAGGGTCAATACGACCGTCATTGGTTTTTACCGACAACTTGGCACGTGAACCTGGATCCCGTGCTGCTGCCTTGATTTCAATAATTTCTTCAGATATCTCTGGCACTTCAATTTTGAATAATTCCGTCAGCATTTCTGGAGCTGTTCTGCTTAACAGCAATTGCGGTCCTCGAACCTCTTCTCTGACTTCTACCAGTAAGGCGCGTAGACGATCATTGATTCTGAAAGTTTCACGCGGAATTAAGTTCTCTCTCGGCAATAAACCTTCAGCGTTATTTCCCAAATCAACAATGACATTATCGCGGGTAACTTTCTTAACAGTTCCGGTAACCAGTTCGCCGACTTTATCGGCGTATTCACCAACAACAATTTCCCGTTCAGCCTCACGGACTTTTTGCACGATAACCTGCTTGGCTGTTTGCGCAGCAATACGCCCGAATTCAACGTTTTCTACTTTCTCTCTCCAGATATCACCGGCAACCAGATTGGGATCTTTTTCATGCGCTTCTTCCAGGGTAAATTCTGAACCCAATAGTGCTAACTCATCATCCGGCACAACTTTCCAGACCCGAAAAGTTTCATAATCACCACTTTCACGGTCGATAATAACTTCGCATTCCGCTTCTTCATCAACATAGCGTTTCTTAGTAGCAGTAGCTAACGCTGCCTCAATAGCAGAAAAAATAACTTCCCTTGATACGCCTTTTTCATTTGAAACGGCATCTGCCACCATTAAGATTTCTTTGTTTATCATGATCTTGCTACCTTCATACTTGCGAAATCAAATTCGCTTTTTCAATTAATTCATATGGCAATGTCAGTTCTTCATCACCTATGATTAAAACAACTTCATTGTTTTCTACTGTTTTTATCTGGCCCGTAAAATTTCTCTGTCCTTCAAACGATTCAGTTAACCTGATCTTGGCATGGTAACCGGCGTACTCCTGAAACTGCTCCAGGCTAAACAACATTCTGTCCAGACCTGGGGAAGATACTTCCAGAGTGTATTCACTCTTTATCGGGTCCTCCACATCAAGCAAACTGCTGATCTGTCTGCTAGCCAGTGCACAATCCTCAATATTTACGCCACCTGCTTTGTCCAGATATACCCGTAATACGCTGTGCTTTCCCTGTCCCAGATATTCGATTCCCCAGAGTTGATACCCCATAGCTTTTATCACCGGTTCTATCAACTCAGTCAACACTGAGACTCTATTGCTGACCATCACCTATTCACCAGAAACAGAAATAAAAAATGGGCACAAGGCCCACTTCCAACATTCTATCTACCAACACTTGAAACAATCACTTAACAGGCCTAATAAAAAGCCCCTAAAAGGGGCTTTTTGCTCAGGGCGCGGATTGTAACCCGATTTTACCCTGTCATCAATGTCAAAAATATCAGCTATAAAAAAGCCAAGCTTAGAAGCTTGGCTTTTAATTGGTAGCGGGGGCAGGATTTGAACCTACGACCTTCGGGTTATGAGCCCGACGAGCTGCCAGACTGCTCCACCCCGCAACTATTCTTAGACTTCTTTACATGGCCTCGTAGGATTGAACCTACGACCTTCGGCCTCTTTTGGGATAGGGAGCCCGACGACTTCTGCCAGACTGCTCCACCCCGCAACTATTCTTTTAATTCTTTTTGGCCTCGAAGGGTTGAACCTACGAGCTCTGATTTTTTTTATCCCTTAATACCGGGATATTAGAGTGCGGTGATTATAAGAACCCGACCTCTGCTGGTCAAGGACTGTTTAAATTACAATCCCTTTAGTATGGTGCCGAAGGCCGGACTTGAACCGGCACGGCCGTGGGCCACTACCCCCTCAAGATAGCGTGTCTACCAATTCCACCACTTCGGCTTTTATTCTGGCGCAACAGGGATGTCGCTACCTGTCTCAACAACTGGAATATCTTCAGATTCAACTGCTTCTACTTCCGGTTCATTGACAATTACAGCGTTCACCTGGTCAAGATCATTAATCAAATCACCACCTAGCACACTTAAATCAGCAGCTTGTCTTGCAATAACAGCCAGGCTAAGACTGGTAATAAAAAAAACAGTTGCAAAAATGGTTGTAGATTTCGTCAGCACATTGCCGCTGCCGGAAGAACCAAACAGAGTCTGGGATGCTCCACTACCAAAAGAGGCGCCCATTTCAGCTCCCTTACCTTGCTGTAATAAAACCAGCGTTGTCACTGCAATCGCCGCCAGTACATGTACAATAATAATTATGGATTCCATAGTTTTTCCTGTTTATTCCACATCAACCCGGTCAGGCAACCGAGCAGATAGTTAAAAATTCTTCTGCTTTCAGCGAAGCGCCACCAACCAGCCCACCATCAATATCCGTTTGAGCAAACAATTCCCTGGCGTTATCCGCTTTAACACTACCACCATAGAGAATAGAAATATCCCCGGCTACAGTTTGATCCAGTCCAGCCAAAAAAGATCGTATGGCTGCATGTACCTCCTGCGCCTGCTCCGGACTAGCTGTCAATCCAGTTCCTATTGCCCAAATCGGCTCATAAGCAATAACCGCTTTTGCAAATGCGGCGATACCTGCCTCACTGATAACCGCCTGTAATTGATTCAAAACGATTGATTCAGTTAAGCCATTCTCTCTTTGCTTTTGTGTCTCACCAACACAAAGTATTGGTGTTAATCCCTGTGCCTGAGCCTCAATAAATTTCTCAGCAACAAATTTATCTGTTTCTACAAAAATTTCCCTGCGCTCCGAGTGCCCGATAATGACATAGGAACAGGCAAACTCCGGCAGCATGGAAAATGCTATCTCGCCGGTAAACGCACCGGCATCTTGTGGATAGGCATTTTGTGCACCAATGGCGATATCTGACCCTTCAAGTTCCTGTTGTACCTGCCCCAAAAAAAGGCTGGGTGGACAAATAACGACATTGCTGACTTTTGTATTAGCTGATACTTTAACTCCAGCTTTTATAGCATTCAGAAGCTGCGTTACATCGGCTTTACACCCATGCATTTTCCAGTTTGCTACGACCAGATTTTTGCGTTTTTTATTGTGCATACTGTTCCAGCTACCCACCGCCGAAAAAGGTCGCCAATACTACTCAAGATGGAATTAACATGCAACTGAAAGGCCCTTTAATGCCGGTATTCATGCGCACATTAATGCTTATAGGTGTTTTATTTTGGGCCCTGTAAAGTCAGGCTAACTCTTTAGACACCACTTGCGAAAGCTCTGTTGCCAGTTTACTTACCAGCGCATCATCTGAACCTTCAACCATCACTCTGACCATGGGTTCAGTCCCTGATGGTCTTAACAGCACACGTCCCTGTTTACCCAAGGTTGATTCAGCATCCTTCACAGCAGACTGAATAATTGAATTACCATTTAACGCTTTTGGGTTTTTTAATCTGACATTGATCATAGTTTGCGGAAACTTTTCCATCTTGACCTTCAGGTCATACAAACTTTTGCCCATATCCTTCATGGCTGCCAAGACCTGCAAAGCCGCAACTATTCCATCGCCAGTCGTGGTTTTATCCAGACAAATTACATGGCCTGAAGATTCACCTCCGATATACCACTGCCTGGTTTTAAGCTCTTCCATAACATAACGATCACCCACTGGTGTGCGTCGAAAAGGAATGTTTAACTCTTTTAATGCCAGTTCAAGTCCCAGATTACTCATGACAGTTCCAACCACACCCTGACCGTCAGCTCCATCAGCAAGCTTATGTTGGGCTATGATGTATAGCAGCTCATCACCATCTACAATTTCACCAGTATGATCCACCATCTGGACGCGATCACCGTCGCCATCAAATGCAATTCCGAGATCCGCTTGCTGATTCAACACTTCATTTGCCAATTGCTGTGGTTTAGTGGAACCACAATCGTTATTAATGTTAAGCCCGTCAGGTTTATTACCAATTACGCTTACCTGAGCCCCTAATTCTTTAAAAACATTCGGTGCAATGTGATAGGTAGCACCATTGGCACAGTCAAGTACAATCTTCAGACCATTCAGTTTTATGTAACTGCTAATAGTTCCTTTACAAAATTCTATATAGCGACCGCTGGCGTCAGTAATACGTGACGCTTTCCCGATTCTGTCAGAGCTGACTGTTTGCAATTCGGAATCCAGTGCTTCTTCAATGGCAAACTCAATATCGTCGCCAATTTTGGTTCCCTGAGTCGAAAAGAACTTTATCCCGTTATCTTCATAACTATTATGCGAAGCACTGATTACAATACCTGCCTGCGCCTGAAAGGTATTCGTAAGATGCGCAACTGCCGGTGTGGGCATAGGCCCAAGCAGCTTTATATCTACGCCAGCAGAAGTCAGTCCAGCTTCCAGGGCAGACTCAAACATATAACCAGAAATACGTGTATCTTTACCGATTAAGACCGTGCTTCCCGGGTTCTGCGCAAAAACCCTCCCGGTCGCCCAACCCAGCTTGAGGAAAAAATCCGGCGTAATCGGATATTCTCCTACCCGTCCTCTTATACCATCGGTCCCGAAGTATTTTTTTGTTTTAGTCACGTTCCAGTTAATCCTTATTACAACTCTAAAATATCAATATATTAGTTACTTAAGTGGTGTTTTAGTTCATTAGATTTAACAGCCGCATACACCTTCACTGCATCTACGGTTTCAGCTACATCATGGGTGCGAATAATATCTGCGCCCTGCATAAGCCCGATAACAGCAGCAGTTACTCCCGCTGCCTGCCTTTCTTTTGGACTTTTCCCCGTAATTAAACCAAGCATGCCTTTACGGGATAAGCCTATAAGAAGCGGCAATTTTAGCGATTTAAATTCACCAAGTCTGCCAAGTAACTCAAGATTATGTTCCAGGGTTTTGCCAAAGCCAAAACCAGGATCAACAATGATCTGCCCCCTATCAATTCCAGCCTTTGTACAAACTGCAATTCTGTCTTTTAGAAAGTCCAGAATTTCATCAAGCAGCTGATTATAGCTGGGAGCTTGCTGCATAGTTGCTGGTTCCCCCTGCATATGCATCAAGCAAACCGGCAAATTGATTCTACTCACTATTTCTACTGCGCCGGGTCTTTGCAATGCTCTTACATCATTTATCAACCCTGCTCCTGCTTTTGCCGCTTCCTGCATAAGAGCTGGGGAACTGGTATCAACTGAGACCACAACATCAATATTTTTGCTGATTTTTTCGACCAGCGGCAAAACCCTTTCCATCTCTTCTTCGTCACTTATTTTATTTGCACCCGGTCTAGTCGATTCACCACCTATATCAATAAATGCTGCACCGGCCTCATGCATAGATTCTGCACGCTTCATTATCTTATCTGTTGCAGGCTTGCCGGAAGCAAGCAGAAGCTCACCCCCGTCTGAAAAAGAGTCAGGTGTTACATTTAAAATACCCATTACTTCAGGCATCTTAAAATCTATTACTTTACCAGCAAAATTCATGACTTTACTTATAAAATAACGCATGAAAAAAGGAGCTCATTGAGCTCCTTTTTAGGATAAAAGAAAATAAAATTTAATGCTCCCCGGCAGGACCACCAATAGGTTTTTCAGAAGACTCCTTACTTTCTTTTTTATTTTCTGAGTTCGGAGAACCTGACTGATAATCATCGTCGTGCCATTCTGCCGGAGTCCGAGGTTTCTTTCTTGCCATAAGATCATCGATCTGACCTACATCAAGCGTCTCGTACTCCATTAAGGCATCTTTCATTGCCTCTAGAATATCGCGATTTTCTTCCAGTATTTTTTGTGCTTTGCTATAGCAGGAATCAATAATAGAGCGTACCTCTTCATCAATTGCCTTGGTTGTTTCAGAAGATAAAACCTTATTGCTATGACTCGCTGATCGCCCAAGAAATACTTCTTCCTGTTCATCATCATATTGCAATGGGCCCAGTTTTTCCGACAAGCCCCATTTTTTAACCATATTGTGAGCCATCTGAGTGGCACGCTGAATATCGTTGGAGGCACCGGTAGTAACACCTTCTTTGCCCAAGGTCAGTTCTTCAGCGATACGGCCACCATACAGCGAGCATATCTGGCTCAAAATGCTCTGTTTACTGTGACTGTAACGATCTTCTTCCGGTAAAAACATGGTCACACCCAATGCCCTGCCGCGTGGAATTATACTGACTTTATAAACGGGGTCATGCTCCGGCACTAAACGACCAACGATAGTATGACCCGCTTCATGATAGGCAGTATTTATTTTTTCCTTATCCGACATCACCATGGATTTGCGCTCCGCACCCATCATGATTTTGTCCTTGGCTTTTTCAAACTCTTCCATGTTGACCTTTTGTTTCTGCGCGCGCGCAGCAAACAAAGCGGCCTCATTAACCAGATTAGCCAGATCAGCACCGGAAAAACCTGGTGTCGCCCTGGCCAGGACCGAAGCATTAACACCTTCAGAAATCGGTACTTTACGCATATGCACTTTTAATATCTGTTCACGACCACGAATATCCGGCAAACCGACAACAACCTGACGGTCAAAACGTCCCGGCCTTAACAAGGCCGGATCCAGTACATCAGGTCTGTTGGTTGCTGCGATAACGATGACACCATCATTACCTTCAAAACCATCCATTTCGACCAGCAACTGGTTTAAGGTTTGCTCACGCTCATCATGACCACCACCAAGGCCGGCACCACGATGTCGTCCTACCGCATCAATCTCGTCAATAAAAATAATACAGGGTGATTGCTTTTTAGCCTGATCAAACATATCGCGTACACGGGATGCACCAACCCCCACAAACATTTCAACGAAATCAGAACCGGAAATAGAGAAAAACGGTACTTTGGCTTCACCAGCAATTGCCTTGGCCAGCAAGGTTTTACCGGTACCGGGTTGACCGACCATCAAAACACCACGTGGAATTCTGCCACCCAGACGCTGGAATTTATCCGGTTCTCGCAGGAAATCGACCAGTTCTTTAACATCTTCTTTGGCTTCATCAACTCCCGCAACATCAGCAAATGTAACTTTTACCTGATCCTCGCTAAGCATCTTGGCTTTACTTTTACCAAAGGCCATCGGGCCACCTTTACCACCCACGCCACCGCCTTGCATCTGGCGCATGAAAAACATAAATACAGCAATAATGATAAGGATGGGGAAACTGGCAACCAGAAGCTGTGTCCAGATACTTTGGCGCTCAGGCTCTGAAATCCGTACATCAACATCATTCGCCAACAGGTCATCCAACAACTTGTCGTCGCCAAAATAAGGCAAAACAGTGGTAAATCTGGTGCCGTTATTTCGCACACCAATGATATTCAGGTTACTGATATTTACCTCAGCGACCTGGCCGGATTGAACCTCTTCAATAAAGTCCGAATAGATCAATTGCTCAGAAGAAGTTGGTTGGCTGAAATTATTAAAAACGGTAAGTAATACCCCTGCAATAATCATCCAAAGTAATAAATTTTTTGCCATATCATTCAAGAGCTTATACTCCCTCCCTCTCTTTTTACCAAGTCTACCAACACTTAAACCCGATAAATTTAGGAAAGTCTGGTGAATTCATTGTGTTAAATATATTGTAACTATTGCTTTCATTCTGGCATGAAAAGCCGATTTTTCCTACCTTTGTTCGCCATTTTACAGTGATTTCAGGGCCTATATGCGAACTAACTCTAGGCTTTCTTGCCCCTTGCCAGCAGGTAAATTTCTTTAGATCGGGCCCTGGAGGCATTAGGCTTCCTGCTTAATACACTTTGGTAATCAGCCCTGAGTTGTTTCAGTAAAGTTTCAAAGCCTTCTCCCTGGAATACTTTCATTAACAGAGAGCCTCCCTTACACAGTTTGGTTTCAGCAAAATCTACCGCCAAATCAATCAAATGCATGGCTCTGGGCTGATCAATTGCAGACATACCACTTATATTGGGGGCCATATCAGAAATAACAAGGTCAACCTCTCTGTCTCCCAGGCATTGCAAAAGCTCATCCAGACAACTGCTTTCCGTAAAATCACCCTGTATAAAGTCCACCCCGGGAATGGACTCCATATTAAGGATATCGGTAGCAATTACCTTGCCTCCGGGCTGCACGAGCTTGACTGCAATCTGTGACCAGCCGCCAGGGGCAGCTCCCAGATCAACAACAGTCATGCCTTTCCTGAACAGTTTGTCTTTCTTGTTGAGCTCCAGCAATTTATACGCTGCTCTGGAGCGATAACCATCTGCCTTGGACTGACGCACATAAACATCTTCCCTATGCTCCTTGAGCCAGGACTGACTGCTTTTGCTTTTATTCTTGTTAACTTTTGTCATTGAATTTTTAGTTAAGTTACCTGAAGTTGGATAGAATAGATGATTTACAGGATATTCGATCATGTCTCTGGATAATAAGCAGCTAAAACAGTTTCGCAGTATAGGTCACCACTTGTCTCCGATTATCATTATCGCCAATGGTCTCAGCGACAATATTAACGCAGAAATCGATCGCGCGTTAAATGACCACGAACTGATCAAGATTAAGGTGCATAGCAGTGACAGGGATGAAAAAAAAGCCTTGGTTGAAAAAATCTGTAAGGAACAGAACGCCGAACTGGTTCAGCTAATCGGGCATGTTGCTTTGATTTACAAAATGGCCAAAAAGCCTAATGCGAAACTTTCCAATATCCTGCGCCATAAACAGTAACATCTACTCTCAAACATTTAGCAATCAGAGAATACTTGTTAGCCATACAAAAATTTCGAATAATCATAGCCTTATAATCCAGAATTAATTTGTTGCTAAAATAGCGATACTGAAAGTCTGCAACCAGTCAGTTAATAAATCTAAGTTAAAAGGATAACCTTTCATGCGCCTACTACAATGGCTTACTCTTTCTTGCTTTATTACTCCTTGTGTTTTCGCACAAGAACATGAAACACAAGCTGAATCATATCTGATACACGGCCCACACCACCTTTCAGTTTTACTGGCAGACACTCATATAGATGGTGAAGGTAATAATTTTACTGTGGGTATTGATTATGAATACCGGGTCAACCAATTGCTTGGCCTCGGCGGCGTCGTCGAAAAAGCTAATGGTGAACTGGATGCAGTTACTACGCTGGCGGTTGCTGATATCCATTTAAATAATGGACTCATCTTTCAGTTAGGACCTGGCTACGAGCGAAGACATCATGAAAATGTTCTGGTTTCCCGCATAGGTGGATTATACGAATTCGAAATTGAAAATTTTACAATTTCCCCCCAATTGCATTGGGATTATCACGAGCATGGCCCTAATGCTGTTGTCGCAGGTATTGCCCTGGGCTTCGCGTTCTAGTTTTATTTACCTGAATTTTACCGGGTGAGCAGTGTCTTAAATATGCTGTACTGATTCAATTTCATATTCAATATCGCCGCTGGGTGCTTTCACGACAATTTCATCGCCTTCACTTTTTCCCATCATGGCACGGGAAATAGGTGAGCCCACTGAAATTTTATTATTTTTTACATCAGCTTCATCTTCTCCGACAATCTGATAAGTGACCTTTTGTTCAGTATTCAGATTATATAAAGTAACTGTCGCACCAAAGATGACTTTACCGGTGTGTGGAATCTTGGTGATATCAATCACCTCTGAATCAGCCAGTTTGCCTTCAATTTCTTTAATACGCCCTTCACAGAAACTTTGCTGCTCGCGGGCAGCATGATATTCAGCGTTTTCTTTAAGGTCGCCGTGTTCACGCGCTTCAGCTATCGCCTGTACAATTTTAGGCCGTCTTTCAGTTTTTAATTCATTGAGTTCAATTCTCAATGCTTCGGCACCGCCGGCCGTCATGGGCACTTTTCTCATGGTATTCCTAAATAGTTACTGACTGTCTTTTGCTGTTACTCAGTGGCTGGAGGAGGCAGTCAAGTCTTGCAGACTGTTTACCGAAATATCGCCACCAAACACCAAAGCATCACACACAGCTTTAGCGCTGGCTATTGTAGTGGTGCAGTAAACACTATGACGCAGAGCTGTACTTCGAATAGTTGCAGAGTCGGCAATCGCCTGCCTGCCTTCAGTTGTGTTTACGATAAGGTCTATTTCATCATTTTTCAACATATCAACGATATGAGGGCGGCCTTCCATGACTTTATTTACTTTTTCAACAGGGAGGCCTGCTTCGGCGATAACCTTCGCACTGCCCTTGGTGGCAATCAGCTGAAAGCCAAGCTCATGGAATCTTTTTGCCACGTCAGCAAGTTCAGCCTTATCGGCATCTCTGACGCTGATAAAAACCTTGCCACCTGCTTCGATGTTCTGTTCACCCAGGCTCTGGGATTTGTAATAGGCCTCGGCAAAAGTCGCACCCGTTCCCATGACTTCGCCGGTAGATTTCATTTCAGGACCAAGAATCGGGTCAACACCCGGGAATTTATTAAACGGAAAAATGGCTTCTTTTACCGAATAGAAACTCGGCACTATCTCTTCGGTAAACCCGAGCTCTTCCAGACTTGAACCGGCCATACACTTGGCAGCTATTTTTGCCAGTGAGGTACCGATACATTTGGAAACAAAAGGTACCGTTCTTGAAGCACGCGGATTCACTTCAATAATGTAGATTTCACCATCCTGATAGGCCAACTGTGCATTCATCAGACCCACAACGCCCAACTCAATGGCCATTTTGATGCATTGTTCCCGGATAAGATTCTGCACATCCATCGGTAAACTGTAAGGCGGCAGCGAACAAGCCGAATCACCTGAATGTACGCCAGCCTGTTCAATATGCTGCATGATGGAACCAACCACTACCTGTTTACCATCACTGACGACATCAACATCCATTTCTATCGCTGAATTCAGAAAATAATCCAGCAACACCGGGCTTTCATTAGACACCTGAACCGCATCGTTAATATAGCGTTTCAACTCAGCTTCGTTATAAACAATTTCCATGGCGCGCCCGCCTAATACATAGGATGGTCTGACCACCAGTGGGTAACCGATAAGTTCAGCTTCCTTGATAGCCTGGTCCAGACTGCGCACTGTCGCATTGGGTGGTTGTTTCAAACCTAGCTTTTGAATCATCTGCTGAAAGCGCTCACGATCCTCCGCTCTGTCAATTGCATCAGCAGAAGTCCCGATAATCGGCACGCCAAGCTCTTCCAGACTGGTGACCAGTTTTAATGGTGTCTGCCCACCAAACTGAACAATCACACCTTTGGGTTTTTCGATATGGACTATTTCCAGCACATCTTCCAGCGTGATGGGTTCAAAATACAGCCGGTCCGAAATATTGAAATCCGTTGATACGGTTTCCGGATTACAGTTAACCATAATCGATTCATAGCCCATCTCACGCATCGCCAGTGCGGCATGCACACAGCAATAATCGAACTCAATACCCTGCCCTATGCGGTTAGGGCCGCCACCGAGCACAATTATTTTCTCTCGCTGACTGACATCGGCTTCGCATTCTTCCTCGTAGGTGGAATACATATAGGCAGTAGTTGAACGGAATTCCGCGGCGCAGGTATCGACACGTTTATAGACTGGATGTATGTTCAGTTCATGGCGTTTATCGCGCACGGCTTTTTCCGCGGTATTTAAAATAGCAGCCAGACGCTGATCCGAAAAACCTTTGCGCTTGAGCCGATAAAGCTCATCATAAGTCATGTCTTCCAGACTGCCATTCGCCAGGGCTTTTTCTTCCAGAATAATGTCTTCAATCTGAACCAGAAACCAGCGGTCTATTGCCGTGTACTCATACAGCTCTTCAACCGTCATACCCTGACGGAAAGCATCGGCAACATAACGAATACGATCACAACCCGCCTCTTTTAATTCGCGCAACAAAATATTATCAGCATCGCTGGATTCAACATCATGCACAGGATCAAAACCACTAATTCCTATTTCCATTCCACGCAGTGCTTTTTGTATAGACTCCTGAAAAGTCCGCCCAATCGCCATCACTTCACCCACAGATTTCATTTGTGTCGTCAAACGATCCGGCGCCTGTGGAAATTTTTCGAAGGTAAAACGTGGAATTTTAGTGACCACATAATCAATTGTCGGCTCAAAGGAAGCAGGTGTCACACCTCCAGTAATTTCATTTCTTAATTCATCCAGAGTGAAGCCCACCGCCAACTTCGCAGCAACTCTGGCAATCGGAAAACCGGTAGCTTTTGATGCCAGTGCTGAAGAGCGTGATACACGCGGATTCATCTCAATAACGACCAGACGTCCATCTTTCGGATTGACCCCAAACTGCACGTTGGAGCCACCAGTCTCGACACCGATTTCCCGCAGTACCGCTATGGCGGCATTACGCATAATCTGGTATTCCTTATCTGTCAGGGTCTGAGCAGGTGCAACCGTAATTGAATCACCGGTATGGACACCCATAGGGTCGAAGTTTTCAATGGTACAGACAACAATACAGTTATCATTCTTATCTCTGACGACTTCGAGTTCATATTCTTTCCAGCCGATAAGTGACTCATCAATCAACAATTCGTTGGTTGGACTGAGATCAAGCCCGCGTTTACAGATTTCTTCAAACTCTTCCTTGTTATAAGCGATTCCACCACCGCTGCCACCCATCGTAAAAGACGGGCGGATAATGCATGGAAAACCCAGTTCTTTCTGCGCCTCAAGTGCATCTTCCAGATTATGTGCCATTCTGTGTTTTGGCGTTTCAAGACCAATGGCGATCATGGCGTCATCAAATAATTCACGGTCTTCGGCTTTATCAATAGCGTGCTTTTTAGCCCCTATTAATTCCACGCCATATTTTTTAAGCACGCCATGTTTATCCAGATCCAGAGCACAGTTCAATGCTGTCTGTCCCCCCATGGTTGGCAGGATTGCATCAGGCTTTTCCTTAGCAATGATTTTCTCAATCACTTTCCATTCTATCGGTTCAATATAAGTTGCATCCGCCATACCAGGGTCGGTCATGATGGTTGCAGGATTCGAATTGACCAGAATGATACGGTAGCCTTCTTCCCGCAAGGCTTGACAGGCTTGCGCACCGGAGTAATCAAATTCACAGGCCTGACCAATGACAATAGGACCTGCACCGATGATTAAAATACTATTGATATCTGTTCGTTTAGGCATTCTTTCTCTTGCTGCTTTGCATTATTTTGCTCTGTTACTCATTAACTCAATAAAGTGGTCAAACACCGGGGCAATATCATGCGGTCCGGGGCTGGCTTCAGGATGCCCCTGAAAACCGAAAGCTGGCTTATCCGTTCTATGAATTCCTTGCAAGGAGCCATCAAATAAGGAGTGATGTGTTGCTACCAAATTATCCGGCAAACTGGCTTCATCAACTGCAAAACCATGATTCTGGCTGGTTATAAAAACTCGGCCTTGCTCTTTATTCTGCACCGGATGATTGGCACCATGATGCCCCAATTTCATATGCGCTGTTTGCGCGCCACTGGCTAATGCAAGTAACTGATGACCGAGGCAGATGCCAAATACCGGCACCTCGGTTTCCAGAATTTCTTTAATTGCCTGAATAGCATAATCACAAGGCTCCGGGTCTCCGGGCCCATTGGATAAAAACACACCATCCGGATTCATGCCCAATACTTCACTGGCTGGCGTTTTGGCAGGAACAACCGTCACCTTACAGGCACGGTCTCGCAGCATGCGTAAAATATTGCGTTTAACACCAAAGTCATAAGCAACGACATGGTATTCAGCCGCCGGGACCTCGCCACTATATCCCTGCCCTATCTCCAGGCCTATTTGCCAACTGCCCTCAGTCCAATCATAGGTACTCGCGCAAGTCACTTCCTTGGCAAGGTCCATGCCGACCAGGCCGGGGAAATCCTGCGCCGCTTGCAGGGCTTTAGCTTTTGCAGCCTCAATATCTTCAGAAACGCTTTTCCCAGCCAGTAAACAACCATTGGTTGCGCCTCTGTCTCTGAGAATTCGGGTCAAGCGGCGGGTATCTATATCAGCAATGGCCACAATATTTCTTTCCCGTAAATAATCATCCAGGCTCTGCTGATTACGGAAATTGCTGGCCAATAAGGGCAAATCACGGATGACCAGACCCGCTGCCCAAACATTTGCCGACTCATTATCTTCGACAGTGGTGCCGGTATTACCAATATGGGGATAAGTCAATGTGACAATTTGTTTCGCATAGGAAGGGTCTGTCAAGATTTCCTGGTAACCGGTCATGGCGGTATTAAAAACCACTTCTCCGGTGGTTATCCCTTCAGCGCCAATGGCCTTACCATGAAATATCGAACCATCTTCTAAAACGAGTATTGCTGACTTGTAAGTGCTCGCAGGCAAAATAAACTTCCTCAGTTTATTGCAGGTTAATTAAATTTAGTCGGGAGAGTGGCGCCTGTGGCAAGACTAAACGCATTAGTCGCATTTAAAATGCTAAATCAAAAAAATAGTTAAAAAAAAGCGGAAAGAGCAAAACTCTTTCCGCTTTTTTCAAAATTTTTCCACTTCAGGATCACTCATCTTGAGCGAGCATTGTATAAAAACATGCCTGTCTTTGTCCAGTAGAACTGTTTTTATTCAGCTATTTTTTTGCTTATTCCCGATGTTTCCTTGCCAGCTTTGCCCAGCGGACTGGTCGTTAACGCAATACCAATAAAAATACCAACACCACCAATCAACATAGTTGAAGTCACTGTTTCGTCAAGAAAGATATAACCCCAAAGTATCCCGAACACCGGAATCAGGTAAGCAACTGAAACTGTATTTGCCACTCCGATCTGTTTCAGCAAGTGAAAGAAAAATGTCAGCGATAACGCTGTACAGAATATACCCAAGGCTATTGCACTTAACCATGAAGCGCTAGATGGCGAAGCTTCCGGCCAGAAAAAAATACCAAAGGGCAACATAAACAATGCAGCAAACAATTGCGAGCCAGCCGTTACTGTCATGGAAGAGAAATCCTGCATATACAATCTGCTGAAACAGCTGCCATAACCATAAAGGGTTGCAGCGAATAAGGCCGCCAATACCGGCAATAAGATAAACCCTGCCCTCATACCCTCGGGTGAAGCTAAAATAAACACCCCAAGGAAGCCCATAATCAAGCCAGCCACACCAAAAACTGTCAATTTTTCCTTAAGCCAGAACCAGGCAATAATGGCGCTGAACATGGGTACGGTTGCATTCAACAAGGATGTATTGCCTGCAGTAAGCGACAAGGTCACATAACTGAATAGGGTAAATGGCAGCGCAGTAGTCGCAAGGCCTGTCCATAAAAATTTGTGCCAGTTCGCCAGAACCAGGCTAATCTCTCTGCGCTGCAACAGTATAGGAAGTAAAACCATGGCTGAAATAAATAAGCGAACCGCAATCAGCGAAATTGGGCCAAATTCAGGACTGGCAAGACGCATAAACATAAATGACGCGCCCCAGACTGCAGCCAGCATAACCAACTCAAAATAATGTATGCCTTTAATGGCTGCCTACCTCATGGGGCATCTTGCTGTCAGATGCAGACTTAAATTCTTTCCAGGTCTTTCCATACAACTTCGCGGTCTTCAGCAAGATCTCTGATAAAAAAAGCTTGACCTGCCAGCTCAAACGTTATTTCTGACTGCATCGGCACGCCGTCAATCAGATTAAAACGCAAAGAGAAAAAACCGCTCTCAATTTTTGATAACAGGAAAGGAGAAAATGCTTCAGTCACCCTTACCTGCAGCTCTTTGATGTATTCAGCTTCCGTATCAAGAATTAGTATACCCTGCAGATTTTCATAAATTTTTTCGCGACCTTCTTCGTCTGCCTTAAAGCCCAGATAAAGCAATTCACCTTCCTGCTTTATGAGATGCACACTTTGCGGAATGATCATCTCCAGAAAACGTTCCTGTTCGTTACCCTCATCTTCATCTTCTACCGGTCGGTTCTGATTTTCTTGTCGGCGCTGGAATGCACGCTGCCTTCTTTCAGCATGTCTTTGCAGTCTTTCTGGAGTAGGTGGCAACCCGTTAACAGCAAGCAGAGTTTCACTTTGCAGAAAAGGTAGACTGGTATCCCGTCTTACCGTACGCGTTTCCATTTCTATCCTGTCATCTACCGTGTAGGTAAATGCCCAGTTGCCATCATAAATATTTTCTATTTTATAAACGTACTCAGTAATCAGAGGCATATAGTCAGTTGCTGATTCAGCCTGTGCCAAAACGGCTTGAAC
>Ga0255760_10000496_pt1 | contig 39166 bp, 21 predicted proteins | sample 071ome_25_FD_179960 | JGI IMG/M metagenome (GOLD analysis project Ga0255760, IMG submission 179960) | Coastal salt marsh microbial communities from the Groves Creek Marsh, Skidaway Island, Georgia - 071410BT metaG (version 2) | ecosystem: Environmental > Aquatic > Marine > Intertidal zone >...
AAAGCCGCGGCCGGCAATACGGGGGCGCCGAACACCTTATGATGAGCGAGCCAATTGATCCGATCCAAACTCAGGGATTGACCAAAGACCCGTAGGTTTGCGGGCAATACTGAAGAAGTGAACTCCTCTCCGGCGAGTGGGTGACCCATGATCTCTCGGGGCGCAGTCTCAAGGCCGCTCGGGAGTCGATACTCTTCCTTCAGGAAAGGATAATTGGGCAAGCCGGATGTCTGAGCGGCTCTACAGCCTGAGAACAGGACCCCCCAATCGAGCGTGACATCGGCACAGAACATTAGAGCCACAGCGCTATCTATAGTTTGAGCCTCTGACCGCTTTGGCAAAAGACTCGGTATCCATACAGATTTATTTTCGCCGATCTTCCTCTCTAACTCCTGACCCTGTCTTATGAGGACGGGCCTTGGGCCAAGCTCAAGAAAAACCCCTGGAGTTTTTTCCAGCAACTTACTCATGCAGCCGTGGAAATTAACGGGAGAGGTTATCTGGTCTACCCAATACTCTGCGCTAATCGGTGATTTACTACTCCAATCGCCCGATACATTTAAAGCCATAGGAATGCGCGGCTTCTGGAAATCAATGTTTTTCAGGAAAGATGCGAACGGCTCGACCATCGGCGACATGAGAGAAGTATGGAAGGCCCGTTCGACCGGTAACATTCGGGCCTCCACGCCTCGGGCGATAAGCGCCTCCATGCAGTGGTTCAAATTCTCCCGCAGACCCCCAAATACGAGTTCGGTCGGCCCGTTCACTGCCGAGAGCTCAAGACCGGGAAAATCCTTTAACCAATCTTCATACTCACCTTGCTCATCTCTCACCGCCAACATACCTGCCTCAGGGCAAAGTTCGCTCATGAGGCGGCCTCGCTCTATTGCAATGAGCATTCCCTCAAACGGATCGAGCACTCCAGCTCCAACCGCTGCTGCCAACTCTCCAATACTGTGTCCAGCAACGCGGGTTGGGGCCAGTCCCAGCGAGGCCCAAAACCTCAGAAGACTCACCTGTATCGCATACAAGACGGGTTGTAGCGTTGCAGTGCTTGCAAAGATCTGGGCATCCGGTTTGGCAGACTCGTGAAGGCGCTCAATCAAGCTCCACCCGGCGTTTTCGCGAACCACGCTGTCTAAACTCTGAACACTTTCCCTGAAGGCTGAGTATCGATCAAACATCTCGAGCCCCATTCCCGGGTACTGCGATCCTTGACCGGTGAATAAAAAGGTAATCTCCTGGTTCGGATTACTCGATATAGGCACTCCTAATGAGGCCTGACTCACGGAGTCGCTTTCGGAGGCGTCCGACCCCAATTCAATAAGGCCACATCGGAACCGAAGGTGCGCGCGCCCGACCCCGAGCGTCGCCTTAATCTTTAAGCGCTCGGCACGATCCGCCCGACCAAAAACCTCGGTCACGCCGTGAACGAGATCCGAGAGCGCCTCCTCTGTATGAGCGGATATCAGTATCGGCCCCGGTACGCCAATAGCGTGCGGGCGGGAAGGATTCACAGGAGGTGCGGAACCCACAACCACGTGCGCATTCGTTCCGCAGAAACTGAACGAACTGACGCCAGCAAAGGGAGTCTGCCCCGCCCAATCCAGTGTCGTTCTGGGAATTTCGATCATCCCCGCAGCATCCCAGTCAATCTCCGGGTTTGGACTGTCAAATAGGCATTGTCGGGGAATACGTTTATTTTTGACCATCAGGATGGTCTTTATCAGGCCGGCAATTCCTGCCGATGATTCCAAATGACCAAAATTCGCCTTTACAGAACCCACCCGTAACTTATCGGTTCGCCCAGAGAACGCTCGAGTGAGCGCTCCAATCTCGATCGGATCTCCCAGAGGCGTACCCGTACCATGCGCCTCGACATATCCGATTTGATCCGGCACGAGATTTGCGACCCGAAGCGCCCGACGAATCACTCGCTCCTGAGCCGGTCCATTCGGAACCGTAATCCCGCCACTGGGGCCGTCCTGATTTACAGCACTACCACAGATCGTCGCGAGAATTTCATCTCCATCCTCAAGCGCCTTGGTAAGTCGCTTGAGGATGACAACGCCGCATCCCTCGCCCCGGCCGTATCCATCGGCCCGTGCGTCAAACGTCTTGCAACGCCCATCTGGCGACAGCATTCTGGCCTGACTGAAGTTGATATGCGTTTCAGGGCCAAAAAAGAGGTTTACCCCGGCGCTCAGGGCGAGATCACACTCCCCTGCCCGTATCGCTTGGCAAGCAAGATGGGTACTCACCAGGGAGGATGAGCATGCGGTATCGATGCTCATACTGGGTCCAGAAAAACCAAAAGTATAGGAAAGGCGACCCGATGCAGCGCACAGCATACCCCCGATGCCCGCGTGCTGACTGATTTGTCGACGATCGGCTGGCCATAACATTTTTGCACCGTATTCAAAGTTCGAAATCCCGACGTAAACACCAACGGGTTCGTTCTCTAAAGAGGTTGGGTCAATGCTCGCGTTCTCAAAAGCCTCCCAAGTGACCTCGAGCAATAACCGATGCTGTGGATCGACCGAGGCGGCCTCCTTCGGGGAGATACCAAAAAAGCCCGAGTCAAAAGAATGGATATCCTCAAGAAACCCAGCCTCGCGAGTGATAATCTTTCCGCGTGCGCCTGGGATAGAGTCATAAAATCGGTCCGCATCCCAACGGTCCGGCGGCACCGGTACCACGCCGTCACCGCCCCGCAACAGAAATTCCCAATAGTCAGAGGGAGATCTAACGCCTCCGGGAAAACGGCAGCCCAACCCCACCACCGCAACAGCATCTGAAGATTGCTGACTTTTGAGATCATCAACCTGCGCGCGTAATGACGCAATCTCCGATAGCGCCTTGTCGATAATTTTCTGCGTTCGATCGCTGGTCTTATCGACGTTCATATCAATTTAAACCAGACCTTATTTCATTTAAGAGACTTTCAAGGCCATCGAGATCGGTCTCTACCGACTTTAGGCCGTCGTCTCCGGGCTCAGCATCCGAAGAAAAACCGTCTTCAGGAACAAAGGATTCAATCAGGTATCCGGACAGTCGTTCAATAGAGGGGTAGTCAAACAGTAGCGTGGAGCCCAGGCGGACATTAAGCTCCTCTTGCATCTGATTTTTGAGGCTCATCGCTATCAGTGAATCGACCCCGAGATCAAAAAGCCGATCCTTCACATCAAAGGAACTCGAATCAAGGCGTAGAGTGTCCGCTACCAAATCTTTCAACCGCGTCATCAGGACAGCGTTGCGTCGCTTTGCAGGCATGAGGCGAAGTTCTCTTAGAAGTTGACCTCGAGATACTCCGTCGGCGCCATCGGCGGCGAGCCTCTCAAAAAACCGTGTCTTATCAGCCCAGACCCCCCAATTAACCAGAGCGACGCCAAAGTGACCCCCCTTCTCCGCGTCGAGCCGTTCAAAGACGGTCATGGCCATAGCCGGCGGCAAAAGATCGATTCCATCCTTATTGAATGAGCTGGGGTTCGCCTGTTTTACGCGATAAGCCATGCCCGAACCGTCCCAAGGACCCCAACTAATAGAAAAAATGTTCGCTTTGTTCTGACCTGCTAGAGCGTCCAGGTAGGCATTCGCTGCGGCATAGTTGGCCTGACCGGGACTTCCAAACATTGAAGAAATCGAGGAGAAGAAGAAGACCGGGGCCTGTGACGATGCGGCCAACGCAACCAAACTGTTAGCCACATAGGCCTTCGAGGGAAAGACCTTGTAAAAGTCAGACCATGAAAAATCAAGCAAACGCCCGTCGTTGAGTTCACCTGCGAGATGGAATATTGCGCCGATGTCTCCGGCTACAGATGTATTAAAACCGAGCTTGCGCACATCGTAATCACTTCCGATTTCAAAATGGCACTCTTCAAAAGTGACCCCATTGTCTTTCTGGGCGACGAGAAAATCCACGGTTTCAGATGCGCCCGATGCACCTCGACCAATCAAAACAAAGCGCCTTGCACCTTTCGCATACAACCAGTGCGCGACGTACCTGCCAATACCACCGTACCCACCGATTAATACGTATCGCTTAAACGCATCAACCTCTAAGCCTCGGCCAGAAAGCAGCTGCTCTCTCGCCAATCGTGCAACATACGCAGAACCACTGCGTAGCGCGAACTGACGCTCCTCACCAATCGATTGGAGGACACGAATCACCAACTTCGGATCACTTGAGAATACCTCTGGACCCACATCCATGACACACACCGGCAACTGCGGATCTTCCCTATTGAAGGATCTGACAAGTCCCCAGGTTGTAGCCTGCTCGGGCCGCCGGACGCCCTCTTCGGGGAGTGCTTGAACAGCCCCTTCGGTAAGATTTACTAATCGATAGGAATGATCTCGGGCATCAAGGGCTTTTAATAATTGAATGACACTGCCACACGCTGCCCGAATTTGGTGCTCAAAATCCTGCACACCCATTAACGCCGTATCCAACGGCAAACAATTAACGATCGTGACCCCTTGGACTGCCCCCGACCCCTTATCAGGGGCAAGAGCCGCCTGCAGACGGGCGTCTATTTCTTGAGGCCATTGATCCGGGTCTGATAGCGGAGCATCAATAACCGCGACCTCTCCTCCGGCCTCACGTAGCTGTGTCGCCATCAACTCGCCAACCGGATGCTTACCCTTAACCAGCAACCATGATCCAGACTGAACCGATTCCTTCGCTAGCTTTATAGGCTCCCACGCAACGGTATAGCTCTCTTCTTCCCCTAAAGAATCCTCGCCGAGCAACAGTTCTCGATTCGTTCTTCGGGCTCGTACACCCTCCAATGACAACAACAGACTGCCATCGCCGTCGATAACGTTGATGTCGCCATGAATGTTTCCGGCCTGCAGATCGACAGACGTAACCCTCACCTCTGCCTTCAAACCGCTGAAGGACTGCGGCCGCTTCACATAAAGACGATCGAAACCCACCGGGACGTAAGTGTCCTCCGGCGCAACGCCCGAAAGAAATACAAAAATACCAAAACAACTATCTAGGAGTCCTGGCGGCAATGCCCATTGTGGCTGCGCTCCCGCTGCCTCGGGCCCCTCTAACGTGCCCACCGCAGAATGTTCCTGTCGAACCAAGTCCTGCAGCCACACATAACTGGGCCCGGTTTCAATCTGCCGAGTCCTTTGGGCCTCGTAAATTGTTGCCACGTTCACTACCTGTCCTCGAGAACCGATTGGGGGGGAAGACAGGGCTAAGGGAGTCTCCTCCGAGGAAACGAGACGGGCTTGCAGATGAGAAATTTCGCGGGTGCGCTCCGCATCGAGACTGAGCAGTTCGATCAAGTTCGATCCATCGCTCTGACGCGAAATTACGGCTTGGATACACACCTCCTCATTCTCATGGACATGAAGTGCTCTCGGAAACTCAACATCCTGCAGGGAAAATTCCGCGACGTCCAACACGGTGCTTACCGCTTCTACAGTCAGAGCGACGTGAAACGCCCCAGCAACGATCGTCTTGCCGAATACCCGATGGTCCGCTAACTCAGGATCAGAGCGAAGGGAAATGCTCCGCTGGAGTACGGTTGTCGCGAACCGAGGCAAAGAGACCAGTTCTTGCCAGGTCCCATCTTCGAGCGAGCGACTTCTTGAGCGAGCCGTATTCGTAGCTCTGGGTACGCTAAATCTCTTGCGCTCGAAGGGATAGGCAGGAAGCGTGATTGCGCGAACCCTCGGAAATGGCAGATCAAGATCGTAGCCACTCATCCACAATTCAGCCCCAGCGCTTAGGAACCCCCGTAAGTCATCGGCACCCTTTTTTAGGCTCGTGACAAATCGACCTGCTGAGACGGTCTCCGAGATATCCGCCTGGGCAGTCTCGAGAGCGGGCAACAAGGTGGGCTGGGGGCCTAACTCGAGCCACGTATCGACACCGATGTTTTGAAGCGCTCGCGCGGCATCATAAAAGCGAACTGTGGAAACAATCTGATCTGCCCAGTAGTCGCCATTCACCGCATCGCCAGCACTAAGCTCTCCGGTAAGGTTTAACCCCATAGGCATGGTAGGAGCCTGAAAATCTATTTCGGATACTTGAGAGCGGAACCGCTCAGCCGCCGCGGAAAATATTGGAGAGTGGAACGCATGGGAGACGGAGAGCCGGCGATGACGAATGTCATCGTTAACCATCCGACCCGTGAGTTCATCTAACGCGCTTAGCGGACCGGAGACTACCGTCGACTGCGGCCCGTTTACGCTCGCTACGGTGAGCGGGGTTCCATGAATTCTTGCTCTCACATCCTGATCCGAGAGTCCTATTGCGAGCATTCCGCCCTCTGAGGCGATCTCGCCCATCAGTCTTGCTCGCAGCCCCACCAATTTAGCCGCCTCGGGTAGCGAGAAGACGCCTGCGGCAAGTGCGGCCGCCACCTCCCCGACGCTGTGCCCAATTACTCGTGTCGGTTGCACGCCATAGGATTGCCATAACTCTATCAATCCATACTGCAAGCAGAACAAGCTCACCTGGGCGTTTCCAGTCAGATCGATATCCACGTGATCACGTAATATCAAATCTTTTGCCGAAAGGCCGCTCTGCACTTCAATTAACTCGGATGCCTGATCAAATGCTGCCCGAAAGACCTCGCTCTCAAGATACAGGCTTCGTCCCATTCCAGAGAACTGGGAACCCTGTCCGGGGAAAACGAAGGCGAGATGTCGACCGGCCGGACCGCTCTCAGAAGATAAGTGACCGGATGACTCCAGACCTGAGATCGCATCAGATAGCTGATCCACAAAGTCGCGACGCTCTCGCCCCGCTACCGCAAGTCGTTTGGAGAGGTGTGCCCTGTTGTGCCAGGCCCCGCAGACAATCTGATGCATCTCTGAGTGAGAAGAAGCCGCAAGCAGGTCGCGGTATTCTCGAGCCAAGGAGGCCAAGGCAACTTCATCATGAGCCGAAAGTGCGAGTAGCGTTGCGCTCGGCAAATCGTCCGATTCGTCGGCCAATTCTTTGCTCGCATAATTCGAAAACACCAAATGCGCGTTCGTGCCGCTAAACCCGAATGAGCTCACCCCGGCGTTGAGGATTTGCTCCTGTGGTAACGGTGCCGAGGCGTCTGTCGGCACAATCACCGGAAGATCATCCCAGGGGATTAGAGCGTTCGGATTTTCTAGGTTCAGATGACGGGGCACCCGACGGTGATAAAGAGATAAGATCGTCTTTATTGCTCCCGCGACACCAGCGGCGGCCTCGAGATGGCCAATATTGGTCTTTAGTGAGCCAATGATCAAAGGACTCTCGCTCGACCGGCCTTCGGCAAATACATCACCAAGCGCACCGACTTCAATCGGATCGCCAAGCGAAGTGCCTGTTCCGTGAGCCTCAATAAATGCAATATCTGCCGGACTAAGGTTTGCATCGTGAAGAGCCTCTCGTATCACACGACTCTGTGCCGGCCCGCTGGGCACGGTCAGGCCTCCACTGGGTCCATCTTGGTTTACGGCCGAACCGCGCAAAACAGCCATAATATGGTCGCCGGAAGCCTCCGCATCGGCTAACCGCTTCAAAATGAGCACGCCACACCCCTCACCTCGAACGTACCCGTTCGCCTCCTGATCGAAAGTTCGGCACAGACCGTCTGGGGAGAGCATTCGCGCTTTCGAGAAGGTCATCGCAAAGCCCGGATGCGTATTCAACTGCACACCCGCGGCGATCGCGAGATCACACTCTCCCTTCCGGAGACTGTCAGATGCCAGGTGAATTGATACAAGTGAGGAGGAACACGCGGTGTCCACCACAAAACTAGGGCCTAAGAGGCCGTAATAAAATGAAAGTCGGCCTGCAAGAGGCCCAAATGCGCAACCACTGCCATGGTAAGGGCCGATAGACTCCCACTCCGCGCCCATAAGTTGCATCGCGTTATCCGGACTGCTTGCACCCACAAAAACTCCGGAGCGCGTGTTGTACAGGCTCCTGGGATTGATATTTCCTTGCTCAAGCGCTTGCCAGGTCACCTCTAACAAAAGCGCCTGTTGCGGATCTAGACTTTCTGCCTCAATAGGCGCAATTCCGAAGAAGCCACTGTCAAAGGCCAGAGCATCCGTGAGATACCCACCGCGGGCGCTAACGATCTTACCCGGCGCTTGGGGATCCGGATCGACTAGAGTATGTTTATCCCAACGGTCTTCCGGTACATCCACGATACCGCTGCGGCCTTGGTCGAGCAGGCCCCAGAACTTCTCGATTCCATCTGACAAGCCGGGGAATCGACACCCGATTCCTACTACCGCAATCGAGTCCCGCGCAGAAAGCTTTGCGTTTTCCTTTCGTAATCGCTTGATTTCCTCGAGAGCACGGGCCATCAACGCCCGCTGATCATCGGCTTTCGATTCCACCGACCCGTCAGCCATTGTCGTCGAGTTCCCTTCGCAACAACATCTCGATGTCTTCCTCTTCTGCAGGCTTCTCCTTATCGCCACGACGCCTGGTCGTTTCCTCAGTCAACGGCCTGGCCGGGCTCGACGGCTGGGGCGTGATAGCTTCACTCTGCTCGCCCAAACCCAGTCGATCCAGAAGATACTCGGATAAAGCAGCGACATTGGGGTAATCAAAAAGAACTGTGCTCCTCAGTTTGATACCTAGGGCATTTGCAGCGCGGTTACGAAGTTCGACTGCGCCAAGCGAATCGAGCCCAAGATCAAACAGGGGAGTTCGAAGATCCACTGCTGCCTCTTTGCCTGCCCCTTGAAGCGCATTGACGATCTCAGAGATCAGATATTCAGAAAGGTAAGCCTGCCGCTTAGTCGGAGCGAGTTGCTCGAGTTGCTGGCGGAAACCCGTCTGTCCGGCAGCACTCGCCGAGGAGGAAACCCTTTTTTCCTGCGGGCCGGCCGCGGCGGATGCGGCCGCATCACCCCACTGCGCTGCGACCAGAGCAGTTTGATCTGAGGCAGTAGCCCCATCCAGCAGCTTCAAAGCATCTTTTGTGCCCAAGGGTGGGAATCCGATATTCGTTAGTCGATCTAGAGTTTTCACGCCAAGCTTCGCCGCCATGCCGACCTCCTTCCAAGGCCCCCAGTGAATCAACCGGGCTGGAGCGCCTCTTCGATGGCGGGCTGCAATCACAGCTCGCATCGCGAGATTTGCGGCTGCATAAACGGTCTGGCCGGGATTGCCTATTGCCGCGGCCACTGAAGAGAACAAAACAAACTCCCGAACGGGATGGTCAGAGAAGACTTGATCCAGTCGAATGGCTCCTAACAGCTTTGGCTTCAGAACGGCCTCCACTGTAGAGCGCGTGCTTTTTCCTACGGCACGATCCTCCAGAACACCTGCACAGTGAAATATCCCAACAATCCGATGTGCATTTTGATCGATCTCTGAAAGGAGTCGAATAAGCGCGCCCTCGTCCTCAACGCTGAGTTGTCGAACATGAATCGTCGCGCCCTTTCTTTCGAGCCCCGAGATTTTGACCCGGGCCTGCACGGACGGTCGGCTACGGCCAATCAGCCAAATATTTTGAGCTCCCGTTTCGACCAGGTGCGCTGCCACCTCAAGACCAATGCCGCCTAAGCCCCCAGAAATTAGATGAGCATCCCCGGGTCGTGTTTGCCGGCTAACCTCACCGTCAGCCCCTATCTCTTCCCAATGCGGCGAGAGGATCTCGTGCTCTCGGACAATGATCTCGTGCTCCTCGACTACCCCTTCTCGGATGGCGTCTGCTAGCCGCTCAGCCACCTGTTCTCGGGTCAAAGCCGGGTCAATATCGACAATCTTCCATCCCGAATCCGGAACCTCACGCCGCGCCGACCGTGCATAACCGATCGCTGCAGCTGTGGCCGGCCCGGTTGGCTTCAGGAGCCAATCACGATCATCAAGCGCGCCATACGTAACGAGCATTATCTCTGCTGCCATCCCTTCTTCAAGACGGTTAGCGAGCGATTCAAGATCTGCAATGATTTCCATCACGCGCTGGACATCGTTATCACTGAGCGTGCTCGATACCGCCTCATTCAAGATGTAAACAATCTGTGTGGCGCGCTGCCCCGCCTCCGCTACCGCACCGCTTAGATCCGGACTTACAGACTTTGCATTAAACTTTTCCAGGAATTCCTCTACGGAAGAGAAGAATATTTTCGATGGTTCTTTGTTGGATTGAGCCCCCAATCGCCTCATTAACAGGGAGCCCAGTTTTTCATCAGGGCCGATGACTACGTAGCGCTCGGTCTCTATCTTTTCTGAGGCAGGCGAACCGAGGGGCATGGAAGACCAGACTGAACGCAAAAGGCGCGGCGTGGCGCCCTGGGTCCTCTCGGGAGTCCACTGATCGTAAGCCACCTGACGAGCCCGAAAGCCAGTCACCTGTCCAACGATCTTTCCCGAAGAAGTGAGAATTTCAAAATCGGCCTTAATCCCGTTTTCTTTTTCACTTGCGGGCTCAATCGACAGTTTGGCCCACAGGTGAGGCTCCACACCCGACAGGTCAATTGAGAATTCATCGACCGCAAAAGGTACAAGCGCAAAGCCGGGTTCGACGCTTACTCCAGCAAGAAGGCCCTGAAAGATTGAGTCAAGAAGGCCCGGTAATGAATCGGGAGCGCCACCGCTAGGCTGGGTCAGCTCCACTAGAATCTCACTCTGACTGCGCCACACGCGATTCACCCAACGAAACGTTGGGCCCAAGTCGATGTCTTTTTGCCAAACCGAAGAGTAAAAGTTCTCTATCGGCGGATCGGTGAAGTTTTTTCGAATTGCCTCGAGCGAGGTTGCTGCAAGTTCAATGTCTGCTCGGCGATGTTTCTGAGCGCCTGTGACGTGGATCACCGGATCCTCGGTCTCGGCACCGACCCGAACACTCGAGATGGAAAATGCCCGCTCTGAAGAATCGGCATCCCTATCCACGGTGAGTTGTACTAATCGGCGCTCATCTCCGTCAAAACTCAAAGGGGCAAGAAACATAAGGTCCGAAAGCGCCAAGATCTCATGCGGGCTCTGCGCTGGTGGTTTCAAGGCGCGTAACAGTGCAATCAGCCCAGCTCCGGGCACCACGCTGCGCCCGAACACCTGGTGTTCAAGCAGCAGCGGCGTATGAGCATTCGCAAACTCGCTCCAAAAAACCTGCAAACTTGCAGCCGGTACGCTCATGCTCTGCGCAAGGTGAAACTCTGAGGATTCTGCATAGCGCGTCTGCACGGCTTTAAAATTCGGCCAGAAGGAGTGTCGCTGAAATGGATAGTCCGGAAGGTTGGCGCGTCGGTACGCACAGCGATGAAATGCCTTCTTCCAATCAACGTCATCCCCGTGCTCAAAATGAATTCCGGCGGCTCGAAAAACGTCTTGCTCACTGTCGCGTTCGGGCTGAAGACCCCCCGCGAATTGGACGACGGGCGCATCCTCAAGGACTTCAAGAATCTGCTCGGCCATCGTGACGAGAGATGCCCCGGGACCGATCTCAACGAATGCAGAACTCGCCGTCTTTAATGTCTCGACTGATTTTTTGAATTGAACCGGCCGTCGCGCATGATCAGCCCAATACTGGGGCGTTAAGGAGGCAGCCTGTATCCATTCCCCCGTAAGGTTGGAGACCAATGGGATATGTGGCGTTTTCGGGTGCAAATCTGAAGCAGCACGCTTGATCAAATCCAATGCGGGTTCAATCTGGGCACTGTGAAACGCATGCGATACGTCTAATCGTTTGTGTCTGATATGACCCAACAGCATTTCGCGACCCAGCATCTCTACAGAACTGCTGTCGCCCGAAATTACACAAGATCGCTCTCCGTTTACCGATGCGATCTCTAACCCAGAAATCTGATCGATCCAACGCAATGCCTCTTTCTCTGAGAGTTGTACCGCTAACATCCCCCCAGAGGACCCAATACTTGCCATAGACCGGGCGCGCTTGATAACAAACGGCAACATCTCCTCAAGCGTGAAGCATCCTGCGACACAGGCCGCCGTCAGCTCTCCAAGGCTGTGCCCCGCAACCGCAGCCGGCCTCATGCCCCAGTCGAGATACAGCTGTGCGAGGGCATAACCCACCGAAAATAATGCCGGCTGGGCAACGTCGGTCGACGCCATCACATCGCTGGGACTGTCGAGCATTGCCATCAGATCGACCCCGGACTCCTCTCCAATAATTCGGGCGCAACGGAGCAGCGCTTCATTGAACGCGGGGAATGACTGCAAACCAAGGCCCATTCCGGAAAACTGGGTTCCCTGCCCAGAGAATAGCCAGCAGACCCCGGCAGGCGGCGGCGTCGTTACCCTTTGACTTAACTGAATGTCAATCTGCTCAACTAATTTATCGACACTCTCAGCAATCACCGTAGACCTCACCGGAAGATGGTGACGGCCCGTCGCCGCTGTCGCGCAGATATCAAAAGCCTCAGTTGGCTTCTTCAATAACAAGTCACGGTACGAGCGCACCAAAGAACTCAGGCTGGAGTCAACGTGCGCTGACAACGGCAAAACGAATATGTGGCCTGCCCGTTTATCCTGAGACTCGTGATTGATTGGCTCTGCACTTTCCGACGGGCCAACAATGATGTGCGCGTTTGTCCCGCCGAACCCAAAAGAACTGACAGCGGCGAATCCACCAACTCCGAAATCGCGACCCTCTCGGGCAACATGAAGCTTTCCCAGGACCGCAGAAACCCTTGGGTTAATTCGCTCAAGGTTTGCCTGCGGAGGTATCCACCCGTGAGCGACCACTAAGATGGTCTTGACCAACCCCGCGATCCCGGCTGCTCCCTCAAGATGTCCAACAGTCGACTTAACTGATCCTATTTGGCAATGGTCTGCATCGCCGTAGACCTTCTCAATAGATTCCACTTCGATAGGATCACCGAGAGGGGTACCGGTCCCGTGCGCCTCGACGTATTTCACTTGGGCGCTTTTGATACCTGCCGTGTTAAGCGCCGCGTTCATCACCTGGACCTGAGCCACTGGATTCGGAGCCGTAAGCCCATTACTTCCCCCGTCCTGGTTTACGGCGCTCCCCAGTAAGCGCGCATAAATGTAATCACCAGCCATGGCAGCATCGGATTCGCGCTTCAGCAGAAGCGTGCCAACGCCTTCTCCTCGAACATACCCATCCGCTGATGCATCAAACACATGCGGTGTTCCACTCTCTGAAAGCATACCGCCCGCTTTGAGCGCTCGACTCATTACCGGGTCCAGCATGAGATTCACCCCACCTACTACCGCTAAATCGCAGTCACCGCGACGTAGCGCGCACATTGCCTCGTGAACCGCTACCAGAGAGGATGAGCAGGCGGTGTCAATCGTTAAACTTGGCCCCCGGAAGTCGAAGCAATAAGACACCCGGTTCGCCACAATACTGACAGCTTTTCCGGGGCTGCTGTATGCCTCGAGACTCTCCGGATGCTGGAAAAGTCTTCGTCCGTAGTCGTCCGTGGCAACTCCCATGAACACGCCAACTGCCCCGCCCCGATATCCAGAGGGATCGATCCCAGCGCGTTCAAAAGCGCCCCGCACGCTCTCGAGCACGAGACGTTGTTGTGGATCCATCGCTGCCGCCTCTCGCGCGGTAATTCCAAAAAATCCAGGGTCAAAGTAATCAGGCCGATCCATAAACCCGCCCCTGAAGATCGACTGGTCAGTACCCCACTCATCAGCACTAATGCCCAACTGGTCGAGAAGGAGCTTCCTCTCCTCAGGTATCGACCGAATGGCATCGCGACCGGATCGGAGCAGATCCCAGAGCTCGTCGGGGCCGTCGACATCCGCAAACCGACAATTGAGGCCGACCACCGCAATGGCTTCTGAATCGCTGTGCGCAACCGATTTTTGGACTGCTGCGGAAAACGATGAATCCGCTAGGCCTATAGCGTGGCTTTTGTCAATAAGCCTCTCAATGTGATCGGCAAGTGCAGCAGCCGTTGGAAACTCCCAGATAATCGATACCGGCAGATCATTTGCGGGCTCCAGCTTTTCCTCGAGGTAGCCAACCAGTGCGGACGCAGCGCGAGAATCCATGCCAAGGTCGCTAAACTTCTCGTCTCTACGAATGGACGCCGCTGATCGACCGATGAGCTGCGCGATCTGTTCGATAATCCAAGTTTCAATGGAACGCGTGTCAGGACTTTGGGGATCGTCCGATACGTCGAGCTCCTCAATTGAGCTGGCAATCCACTGCCTCAGAATACGCAGCTTATTTTCTGTCCAGAGCTCGCAAGTCTTACTGCGTTGAAGCTTCCCGCTCGAAGTCTTCTGAATACTGCCTTTGCCCACAAGAACCACGGCCCATGGCGTAATCTGAAACTCCTCATAGATTGACGTTCTGATTTCTTCTAAAACCCGATCTGTGGCGTGCGATTCTTGATTGACTTCCGCCATCATCACCAAGCCCTCACCCGCAGCAAAGCGCGATGAGAATGCCGCTACATAACCCGAACGAACGACCGCGACTTCTTTCGAAACCTGCTCTTCGAGATCCTGAGGATAAATATTGCGCCCATCAAGTATCAAAAGATCTTTGATCCTTCCCGTCGGATACAGCTCGCCGTCCCAAAGGAAACCGAGATCGCCTGTGCGAAGGTAGCGCCGGCTCGGATCTCCCCCCGCCAACAACCCACCAAACGTTTCTTCGGTGCTGCCTGGCTTATTCCAATACCCGGAAGCTAGCGCCGGGCTATGAACCCAGATTTCGCCAACTTTTCCCTGACCTAAATTGCAACCACTCTCAGGATCTGCGATCACGACCTCGGTCTCAAATATCGGCGGTCCACAACTGACAACATTTCTCGCATCGCCGTCGGAAGCGATCTCGATGACCCCTCTCTCCTCAAAGGGTGCACGACACACATTCACAGAACGCATCACCTGACCCAAAGGCTTGGTGCTCACCAGTAGAGTCGCTTCCGCGAGGCCATAAGCTGGAAACAAGGCATCATCGCGAAGCGCATAACTGGAAAAACGTTCTCCAAAACTTTTTAGAGTTTCACGCCGAACGGGCTCTGCCCCATTGCTGAAAACTTTCACATGCGATAAATCAATACCGACTATCGCTTCGCTCTTCACCCGATCAACACAATATTGATATGCAAAATCTGGCGCCTGAGTATGCGTGCCTTTATAGGTGCTTAACGTTTTTAGCCACAGTTCTGGACGTTTCAGAAAAGAGACGGGCGACATAAGATACACCGGCGTTCCGTTGAATACCGGCATAAGGAGTCCATCCACTAATCCGTAATCATGAAAATGCGGCATCCATGTGACGCTAATACTTTCGTGGTCGTATGACCAGGCGTCACGGAGAGCGACGCAGTGTTCAACGAGCGCGCCGTGCGTGATCTCTACACCTTTTGGATTGCCCGTAGAACCGGAGGTGTATTGAAGGTAGGCAGTATCCGAGCTCGTCACGTTGGGCCAGAGGGCATCGTTGTCTCTAGCACGTTCATGCAGGCCGCTTAGATCAACGTCGCCCACCGTAGACACAATTTTGATGTCTCCAAGCTCACGACCTACTCTGTCGCCCGCTTGGCTATCGAAAAGAGCCTTTTGCCGATCGTCGGTAAGGATGATCTTGGCATCCGCATCAGCACAAATTGCGCTCAATCTGGGGATCGAGCGCTTAAGACGCATCGCATCGAGAGCAGGCACCGGGATGGCGATAACGCCCGCGCGCAAACACGCCAGAAATGCAACGAGAAAGTCAACACTGGCAGGGTAAACCAAAAGAGCGCGCGTGCCAGGCTGGACAGTGCTCAGCAACTCTTGAGCCAAAAACGCTACTCGGGCGAGAAACGTCTCGTGGTCGAGCGAATGCGCTAAACCACCACGTCCGGTGATTTCTGAGATGAAAGGTTCCCCCTGCGCCGTCGGGGGTGCGCATCTGTCAAGAAAATTCAATGATTAACGACCGGGATTTCGCGTTAAACTTAACGCGAAGAGTATATATTCAGTGCTACAAAGTCGTGCCGACATTATAGCGACAATGACTTTGAGCACATGGTCGGTAGTAGATCACCTCTGCAGAGAAAATTAGACAAATGACGAGTTTTGCAAAGCGTTTTGCCCACTGGTTTAGAGACCATCTACCGATTTTCGTGGTGCTAACCCTTTCTATCGCGATCCTGATTGTCTTTCTGTGGAGTCGCATCTTTATCATTATTCGCGCCGGGGAAGCGGGCGTGATGTACAGAACATTTACGACAGGCACGCAGACAGATGTCGTGTATCCCGAGGGCCTCCATATTGTTTGGCCGTTTAACGAACTGACGCGCTACACGACACGAACGCAAGTCCTGCTTCATGAATTTACGGTTCTCACCAATCGCGGACTTCCCATCACACTGCGGCTGGCAGTGCGATTTCATCCGATCTATGAGTTGGTCGGACTTTTGCATCAGCGCGTAGGGCCAGAATATCCCGAGCGCATTATCCTTCCCCAGATTGAGTCAGTCTTGAGGCGGCAGATTGGCCAGCATTCGCCCGAGGATATCTATACCAATAAGGCAGGCGTACTCAGCAACATCATCACGCTGGCCATCGAAGAGGTGGGCCGTAGATACGTAAATGTTGAAGACATCATTATCCGTGAGCTGAGCCTTCCAGAATCAGTGCGGGCGGCGATCGAGAGCAAGCTGATCTTTGAGCAGGAAAGTCTTGCTTACAAATTCCGACTGGAACGAGAAAAGCGAGAAGCCGAGCGGAAACGTATCGAAGCGCTCGGCACCATGGTGTATCAGGACATTATCTCCGCCACCCTAACCGACCGCCTGGTGAAGTGGCAGGCCGTTCAAGCGACGCAAGACCTTGCCGCCTCGGAAAACGCAAAGGTGGTGATCATCGGCTCAGGTAAGGAGGGCTTGCCTGTGATCCTCGGAAATCAATAGACGATCATCTATGTTGGAGCCGCTCCACCGCGCCCGGCAGCTCATCACGCTGCTACCCGCCATTTTCATAGCCACCTTGATCTCAGGTTGCGATCAACCGCAAAGCGAACGTCGCACCCTGTCCAAGGACTATTCGCTTTATGATGCGGAAGACAAAGCCGTAAATCGCGGCTTGCCTTTAAGCGATTATCTGTCCGCGAATGAACCGATCGAGGTCGCCGTAGTCTGGAACTCCGCTGCGGGAGTAAACGAGTTCTGGGAAGGCGCCCTGCTTGCTGCCGAAGAAATCAACAGGCTTGCAGTCGATCGCTATCCGCGACTTAAGATTAACAAGTACGACACAGCGCCTTTCTTAAAACGCTTTAAATTCGATCGGGCAAGTCAAGGGAAGTTCCGAAACGCCTCACAGTTGGCCGCGGCAGCGCTCGCGGACCAGATCCTCGAGAATCCCAAGAATGTCGCCGTAGTCGGGCATGCTTATGCGGACGATACCGCAGCTAATGCGCTTTTGTCGTACGAGCAAGCGGGAATCTTGTTCTTTTCGTCCACGACAACAAACGCCCGCATCTCAGGCATGCGCTCTCCCCTCGCTTTCGAACTGTTCCCATCGGTTGACGCCATTTCGGAACGTTCGGCTAAGTTCGCGACAGACGCCGGCATCGAGAAGGTGATCGTAATCCAGCAACGTGGCATGTACGGCTCCTCGTCAGATCCCATACCCGTGTTCCTGAAGCACCTCGCTCAAAACGGTATCGACCGAGCAGAAATATTTTCTTTCACCTCAGGACCCGAAAGCGATACTGCAACCGCTGCCCGGGTCACGGAGGAGTTGGTCACGCGCATTCAGGGGCAGTCCGATGCGGTCGGACTCTTTCTGTTGGTCGAAAATGAATTGGCAGTTACAATTTTTCAGCAGCTTGCGATGCTAAAACTGACGCCGCCGATGCTCGCAGCAAGCCGCCTGGATTCCTATGCGGAGATCGGTGCCGATATGTATCCGGGCTTCACTTTTCTCGACATATTCGCGCCAGACCGGTCACTTATGGCGAAACGTTTTGAAGCACGGTTCAAGGAAAGATTCCAGGAGAGCACGGCAAGTAATTACGCGGCGCTGGGTTATGACCATGTGCGGTTCCTCTACCAGGCTTTTCTATGCGCCGATTCAACAGACCCAGGCACGGTTGCGCTTAACCTCCGATACCATCAACCTCTATGGCATGGAGTCACTGGACCCTTCTATCTCCGACAATCTAACCAAAACGTCGCCAGCGGCTCAGTTATTCTGCGACAATTTAAGGATGTTGGCGATCGACTTGCAATCGTCACCTTAGACCGTTAACAATACGAAGCGATGGTTCAAACATTTCTAACTCTGGATCTGGTTCTAAGCCTGATCCTCGCCTACTTTGGCAGAAAGAGCACAATGGGCTTCTGGGGCCTCTTTTTCGCGTCGGTACTGATGACCCCGGTCATCGGCACGATCTTGTATCTCGTCACCCGAAACACGCAACGAGCGCACTGAGCCTAGCAACGGATTGGGTTGGCTCTTGTCAGGGCTTCTTCGATATTTTTTTGTATCTGAGCCGCGAAAGATCGCTTCGATAGACGGGTGAAGGTAATCCGTACCCTTGAAAAATCAACGACACCGTACCGTCCTCGAACATAGTCTCCACCGTAAGATCCAATTCCATTGCCTCGGCTGAGGACGACGTGCTCTTTGAGAGCGCGAGATAGCTCGGTCGTGAGTACCGATAGGTGTATGACGCGACCTCAAGATTTGCTGCCCGGGTTTGCTTTTTAATATTCAGCAGGCGGTTGAGATTCGAATCGATCAGGACGTCTGCCTGACCTACAGACACCGCCTCGAGCGCTTCTCTTCGAGAAGGAAATCTTAAAATCTTGAAACGCTCGTTGGCATCAATCGCTTCCGTCGTTAGCGCCTTCTCCTCGTTTGCGAGCCTAAGCCCATATAGATCCTCAATACGCGTTATATCCCCAAGTTTGGTTTTATCAATTAGAAAAAAAACCTGTAACTCTTCAGACTCAATGGGCCCTACAAACCATGCAAAGCGCTCCCGCTCCTCACTCCAAAAAACCCGAGGCAGCAAATCCAGCGCTCCGGCCTTGAGAAACTGAACGCTCTCTCCAAAATGTTGGGCTTGCCACATCACCTTACGATCCAAGCGTCTCATGGCCTCTGAGACAATCTCGCGCCAAGGTCCTTTCAAGACAAAGTCAATTTCATCCTCACCAAGCCACTTTCCCTTCAGACCCTCTTCGGCACCTCTTGGGCCATCCAAACTGTTACAACATAGCGCCATTCCGGGCGGGTAGCTTCGAAAAGCTGCCCGAATCGTCTTATTTTCCTCATCAGCGCGACTCACCGCAGCCCCCGCTAGACCGAGGGAGACAACGAGACCAAAGAAAACGCTCAGCCTGATGCAGTAACGGTTCATTCGACGATACCCCCTTGATGTGAACCCTTATCCAGAACAAATGCAGAGATCAATGCTCCTATGGTCTCGCTCTGATCCGCAAAGTAAAAGTGCTGCCCAGGCAGCTCGTGGAACTCAGGCGTTCGATTAAATGCGCCCCTCCACCCGCTGATATGCTCGGATGTAACCTCTTGATCGTCTCGGCCTGAGAGCACCATCCCAGGAACATCCAAGCAGATCGGCTTGTCCACTCGATATTGATCCACCGCGCCGAAATCAGCCCGCAGAATCGGCTCAAAAAATGCCATCATCTCTTCATCCTGGCGAATGACCGCAGGAAGTCCTCCAAGCTTCTCAATCGCGATGATCAGCTCCTCCCGGGATAGACTCGCCCGACCCTCTCCCCGATCGAGAAACTGCGGCGGTCGACATCCACTCAGAATAAGGTGCGTCAACGCATGTGCTCTTCTACTGTTACTCTGAATCATCATAGCGACACGATGCGCTACCAGCCCTCCCATGCTGTGCCCGAAAAGAGCAAACGCAGAGAAGCGCTGATTTTCGATCTGCTTAAGTACGTCCGCCGCTATATCCTCTATTGTTCCCAGTAAGACCTCACCTAGCCGCTTTCCACGTCCAGGAAGTTCTAAAGTTTCCCACTGAATCTCGTTATGGACGGCGGCAGAGAGCGGTCGATAACAGTAGCTGTTCCCCCCGGCATACGGGATCGCGAAGAGTTTCATTCTGACGCAGAACTTATTTGGAAGTGAGTCTGCCTTCCTCCATGAAAAGAATTCGATCTGCTGAGCTGAAGTACCGGTCGTCATGAGTGACCGCTACTATTGTGTAACCGAGGTTTCGCAACTCCGGCAGAATCTCCTCATAAAACCGACGTCGAAATCTCGGGTCCTGATCTGCAGCGATCTCGTCAAAGACGAGAACTGGACGTTCCTCTAGTATTGCGGAAATAAGGGCTAGGCGTTTACGTTGGCCTGTTGATAGATTTAGATTTGTGAAGCGACCCTCTTGGAAACGGGTCTTCTTGGATATCTCTAGCCACTCCAGCAGTCTGTCGGCCTCTGCCCACGAGACCGGTGAGATGCCGTAAAGGCGATCGAAGAGATAGAAATCGGTGAACACGGCCGAGAATTGCTGTCGATAATTTTCGTAGCCTTCCTCAGAAAGCGGGCGACCGCCGCTCAACACCTCGCCCCGGTCAGGATAGTAAAGTCCAGTAATCAGCTTGAGCAGTGTCGACTTCCCGCTGCCGTTTCCGCCGACAATGAAGAGGATCTCGCCGGGATTAATCTCAAGATCTATTGGCCCGAGCTTGAAGGTGCTCTCATCCTCTTCCGTCGGGTATTGGAACTCAACCTGTGACAGCGACACCCCGCTGAACGAAGCGGTCGATTGGACTTGATCTTTAGGATTCGTCCGGATGCCGCCGTCGAGCTTTCGCTCCAACTCCTTGAGATTGTCCACCGCTATATCCGCTTCAATAAAAAGAGGCAGCGATCCCACCACGAGATCAATGGGTCCAATGATAAATAAAATTGTGGCGCTGACCTTTATGACCGTTTCGATGGGCTCGTGCATCACCACAGGCCACACAAATACCACCACGCCCAACAGGGTGTAGAAGAAACCCTGAGAAAACATCATCACGAAGGTTTGATTTCGTCCGGCGCGTTTTTTTTGCTCAGCAAGCGCCGATCCGATACGTCGCTGAGTTCGTAGAATATCTGCTGCCTTCCCGCGGTTTAACTTAAGCTCCTTAAAGCCCTTTAAGCTCTGATCGACTGAGGCTAAAAACTCGACCTCCTTTCGTGTGGCCTCCTGAACCGACTCAATAATTGCCCCCCTTCGGCTGATAAACGTTAAGACGCCAAGCCCTACGGCCACCGCGGTCATCAAGAAACCTTCAAACGAAACCAACGCAATATATATAGTCGCAAACACAAGCATAATAAGCGCCCCGAATGAGGCGAAAATTACGTGCGCGCTATCGGAAATAAGAACGGTATCTTGCGACAAACGATTAAAAATATAGGAGGGGCCGATCTTTTCAATCGCGACCAACTCTGATCGAGCGACTTTGTCTGCAACACGACCTCGAACCTGCTCAAGCATTTCCTCTACGGCAAGAATCGCGTTAATCAAAGAGTAGCGTTTCGAGTACAGAAAAAGCCCAAGCAGGCCCGCGAACAGCAGTAAAGGCTGAATATCAGGCGCACCACCCACAGCTTGCGCGCCATGATTTATTGCAGCGAGGACAAGAGCGCCGGCAATACCCGAAATGACGCCAAACATCAGGACCCTGCCGAGCGGTCTATCCGTCTCGTCAAAAACAAACCGAACCAGGCGCGAACCCGGCAGCAGGGAGGCAATGTTCATCCGAATACTCTACACGAACCACAAAAAAGGGGTCCGCAAAGCGGACCCCTTTTGATCACAGAACGATCGCCGATCTGTCAGGCAGCAGCCTTACCGCCCTCCGATACCATCTCCTCGTAATAATCCCGCACTTTGTTTGGATCGAAGGTCAGGAATGTACCGCCAGATTCAAAATGTTGAATGAACACTTTTCCAAGACCATAGGCCACTGCACCCCCGAGCACCGGCTGCGTCAGCACTGCGACGTACGCGCCGACGAAAGGCACAGCTTTGACGACGCTCGCGACGGTAGCCCCAGTTAAGAAAGGCACCCCGCCACCAATCAGTGCCGCGATAGCGTTTCGGGCAAGAGATTTCGTGAACTTCACGTTGTATATGCTGGAAAGCTTATGCAGCATTGCTAATTGAACTGCCGTCATTCCCACAAGGTCAATGCCGGGTGCCGGAATGACTCCGACCGCTGCGGTCCCGTACGCATAATTCTTAACGGTCTCGTTTGCTTTTGCTAAACGTTCTTCGTCACTCATTTCGACCACTTCCGTCACCGCTTCTTCAGTCATGAATCGTCTCCGTCTTTGTAGTTGCGAGGTCTGACCAAATTCTACCGTATTGGTTCTTTCTTTCAAGCACGCGCTGAAGAATTGCCCTTTTCTGGCTAAAAATCCAACGACATGAGCAACACGCCGCGTCGGTCGGACTCCTGATTCATGATCTCGCCGATCAGAGCAAATTTCTTGCTAATCGGGTATAGGTAGTCAACCACGATACGCGGCGTCTTTGTTTGATCTTCTGAATAATCAAACCACCAGTTTCCCGCCTGCAGGTTGATGTCCCATCCGTCGCCTGTTTGCTGAGTACTGCTGTAACCCCCGGCAAGTATCACCTTGTAATTTTCCAGATCACGGCGTGCAACACCCACTTTCGTGCTCTGCACCTTCGCCCCTGCGCCGTAGCCAAAGACGCGGATAGGCATCTGAAAAGAGACGCCTTTATAGTCGTCATCGCCGTGATCCTGATACGCCGCCCCGACAACCAAATTTCCTAAGCGCCAATTCCCCGCAATGGTCGCTCGATCGATACTTCCCGTCTCGTAATCGTTGAGCTGCATATCCATGAAGATGGCCTTGTAGCACTGCTGATCAAAGCATCGTTGATAAGCCGTCGAATACGCCATGCGGTATTGCCCACCCACAAATCCATGTCCGCCGTAGTAGTGGGACTTATCGACGTAGTTTCCGATCGCGCCGGCGAGCGGGGCCCACTGAGAGCCGAATGTGACTGCTCCCCAACTCCCCTTCAGTCCGACGTATGCGAACTTGGTTGGATTTTTTGTATACCAGAGCGCCGGTGTAACGATTGAACCCTCAGAGCTCCACACACTATTCTCGAATACGGCGATAGCACCAAGATCATCGCCTAGCTTAGCTTGAGCGGCAAAGCCAATTGACGAGTCGCCATCGACCACAGCTACGTCGCTGTTTTGTTTTTGCACTCCGGTTCTCGCGAAGCCGTACACGAATACCTTTGTATCGGTAGGCGGCACAAGGGGCATCCACTGCGCGGGGCCTGCATAAGCGGCGCCTGAATAAAGTGATGCGGCCAGGGCTAAAGAGGTTAGAAACGAGGCCGCTGTCGACCGTGAAGATCTCGACTTATTCACCTTCATCGCTTTCTCCCTGAAGATGGTGGCTTTGTTCTCAAAACTTTATCATAAGTCTGAGTTTTCATGGGTTAATATATCGCTCGGCTAAGTAACGACGCGTAATCGACGAGTGTCCGCTAAGGTTAATTAGTACTTTCCCAAAATAATGGGGAGCAGGATCCTTTGAAAAGAAACAAGGCCTACATCCGGCGTATCACGATATCGGGCGTCGTAATCGCCGTGCTCGGGGCGTCAGGCGTACAAGTCGCTGCTAATTCCACTTCAGACGATCAGTACAATCATTTTATGAGCTCTGGCGTGAATCAGCAGGCCCTGCGTGAACGACTCAAGGTCTGTCGTGAAGCTTTGATCCAGTGGTTAGAAGGACGCAAAGATCAAATCTCTGAAGAATCCGCAACCCAACAAGCTGCTCAACAGGCGAGCGCTGGGGCATGCTATCAACAGGCATTAAGTGATCTGATCGGAGATCCAAATTATCACCTGACAGATTAAGGTTATGCTGCGCAGATCCGATGTTTCCGGCTTTTTAGATCTCGAGGCAGCACCCGCTCGCGCTCCATCAGATACTGGCCGTTCCGATCCTTCAGAGGATCCATTGATCTCACCAGATGAGGCCCAACGGGTTCTCAAGTCGGCCGGCCTGTTCGCTTCCGGACGAACTATCTCATTTATCAATCTCAAGGGCGGAACCGGAAAGACAACATCCGCGGTGACTACCGCCACTCGCGCGAGCGACTTTGGGTTTCGCGCGGTTGTCCTCGACCTCGATGCTCAGGCATCAGCCACGTTCATGCTGGCTCCTCAGGAGATCGACCAGGCAAAACCTTTTATCGAGATATGGGATAAGCCCGCGCAGATCTCCGATATACTGATTGAAGTCTCGCCCTGGCTAAGTCTTTTGCCGTCTTCCCTGGATAACAGCCTGCTTGATATTCACCTTTCCAAACCTCTTTCTCAGAAGACTGCAATAAAAGACGCCTGCTCCCATATGCATACAATGGGCCACGATCTTGTGGTAATCGATTGTCCGCCCTCGCTTGGCACAGGGGTGATATCCGCAATCTGCGCTTCTGATACCCTGGTTATTCCCACCACGCCAGATAATTTTTCGCTGCGTGGGATAGATCTAACGATCGAAGAAACCGGGGCAATTGCCGAAACATTTGGACTACCTAAACCGCAGATCAAGATTTTACTGACGCATTACGATCGACGCATAAAGCTCAGCGACGAGGTGTACAGACACCTGCAAGACAAATACGCCGATATGTTGATACAGCAGCCTATACGAATCAGCTCGGCGTATGCTCAGGCACAGGAGCAAGGCAAAACTGTGTTCCAGTTTGCCAAAGCAAAAAAAGTGCAGGCGGACTACCATGCGCTCACGACCGAACTACTTCGCCTTAATGGCAGCACTCCAAATATGGATTCCTAAGCATGACCACACCCGATGACAAAAGTACCAAAGGCACAAGCACAAAGCGCACACGTCGGCGTCTCTACGATAGCCCAGTCGACGAGCATCCTTCATCTTCACAGCAGAGCGCCGAAGAGAGCGAACCAGACGAGTCAAACCACGCTCCAGCCGAGAAGATCCACGATGAGGACGCTGTGCGGCGCCGTGCGGCAGACAATACGATCCGGCACTATTGCTACTGGTCATTCTCTGCCGCACTGATCCCGGTCCCGATCGTTGACTTCGCCGCAATGTCCGCGATACAGCTCAAGATGATTGGCGAACTGTGCGAACTCTATGACGTTCCGTTCTCACAAGAAAGGGCGCGAACAACCATCAGCACCCTGCTGGCGAGTGCGTCGTCCTCCACGTTCGTAAGCTTGGCAAAACTGATCCCGGGCCTGGGGTATTTTGGGGTCGCTATCCCCCTAGCCGGAATCAATGTGAGTTATACCTATGCGGTGGGAAAAATCTTCGCGCAGCATTTTCAATCCGGTGAGCCCCTGGAATCTTTCGATCCGGCGGAACAAAAAAGTCGATTTGCGGAGAAGCTTCGTGAAGGACGAGAATTCGCCAAACGAACCAAAGAAGATTTCAAGTCGCGGTTTCGTAAAGAAAAAGCTGAGGCATAGACCGTCGCATCGTTCAGTTTTTTTTAAATCAACCGACGAACGCTCGGGCGTTTTGGAACATACGAATCCACGGGCTATGCTCGCCCCATTCCTTGGGATACCAGGAGTTGGTAACCGTTCGAAACAGGCGCTCAGGGTGAGGCATCATAATGGTGACGCGACCATCGGCGGCAGATAAACCCGTGATCCCCCCCGGGGAGCCGTTCGGGTTATACGGATAACGCTCCGACGGCAGTCCTTGATTATCAACAAAGCGCAGGCTGACCTGGCGGCTCGTCTTTAGACGCGATAGCGCAGCATCATCGGTGAAGGTCGCCCGCCCTTCACCATGAGCCACAACGATCGGTATGCGCGCCCCGTGCATATCCGAGAAAAATATCGAGTCGCTGTCGAGAATCTCCGTCATGACGGTTCGAGACTCAAACTGCCCGGAAAGGTTGGATTTGAAAACGGGCCAATCCTGAGCCCCCGGGATCAGCGATTTCAGACCCGCCATCATCTGACAGCCGTTACACACACCAAGCGCAAAGGAGTCCGGGCGCGAAAAAAACCCGCTGAACATATCCCGCAGCCTTTGATCAAAAAGAATCGACTTCGCCCATCCCATCCCCGCGCCCAACACATCGCCAAAAGAAAATCCGCCGCACGCGACCAGACCTTCGAAAGCCGCTAAATCATGTCGACCCTCATGAAGATCCGACATCGTCACGTCGATCGCCGCAAAACCCGCCCGATCAAACGCGGCTGCCATCTCCATTTGTCCGTTTACCCCCTGCTCTCGTAGTACGGCGAGTCTTGGCCGTGCGCCCGTCAGAATAGCCTGAGTAGCAGGGTTCGAACGCACGTCAAACCCAAAGGCAGCGTGTAATCCCGGGTTGTTGAGATCAGCGATGCATTCATACTCCTGCTCTGCACAGATCGGGTTGTCGCGACGTTTCTGCATTTCATAGGAGAGTTCTGACCAAATCCGATGCAGCCGGCTTCTTGACTCGTCCAAAATAACTCCTGCCCCGCATGAGATTCGAATCCTGTCTCCACCGGCCGCTGGAGACCCAAGCGGGATAACCCAATCTCTGAAGCCGGTGTCGTCGAACAGCTGTAGGATGCTCTCAAGCTCTGAGGTGGGCACCTCAAGCACGGCGCCGAGCTCCTCATTAAATAAGGCTCCCAACGGATCATCTACCTCACCGATATTGAGATCCAATGAGCATCGGCTTGCGAAGGCCATCTCGAGCAGCGTCACGATAACGCCACCGTCGGAACGATCGTGATACGCAAGCAACTGACCGTTGGCGAGTAAGTGGCGGGTGATCTCAAAGAATGCGCATAAATCGCTCGGGTGATCCACATCCGGACTTTCCGTCCCCACCTGACCATAGACCTGAGCTAAAGCCGATGCACCCAGCCGACCAGCACCGCGGCCCAAATCAACCAGAATTAATGTGGACGGGCCAGAACGCAGCAATTCCGGAGTAACCGAAGATCTCACGTCGGCGACGGGTGCGAAAGCCGTGACAATCAAAGAGATCGGTGACGTTACCGAGTGACTGCCTGCTTCATCCTGCCAGCGCGTCGCCATCGACATGGAGTCCTTGCCCACAGGAATAGAGACGCCCAGTGCCGGGCACAACTCCATAGCAACGGCATGGACCGTGTCGTAAAGCGCAGCATCCTGACCGGGCTCCCCCGCAGCGGCCATCCAGTTAGCGCATAAGCGAATATCTGAGATCTTTGAAATTCCCGCGCAGGCAATATTGGTTATCGCCTCAGCAACCGCCATCCTTCCACTTGCGGCCGCGCTGATCAGCGCAAGCGGTGTACGCTCGCCCATGGCAATGGCTTCCCCGGTATTGCTATCGAAGCCGGCTGTGGTGATGCCTGCGTCTGCTACCGGAACCTGCCACGGCCCGACCATTTGATCGCGGGCAATCTGGCCACCAACGCTTCGATCACCGATAGTAACCAAGAACGTTTTATCCGCGACGCAGGGTAGCCGAAGAACCCGCTCGAGGGCTTCGACAATACCTATACCGCGCTTCTCAAACGGTCTGTGAGCAACAGCAAGATACGATGCCTCGCGATGCATCCGAGGTGCATTACCAAACAGCACCGACATAGGCAGGTTTACCGCATCGTCATGACCATCGCCGCCGCTCAAAACAAGCTGCTCCAACTCAGTCGATTGACCCACTACCGCAAAAAGGCAGCGCTCACGCTCACAGATCTGCCGAAATAACGGCAGACCGGCGGGCATAACAGCGAGAACATAACGCTCCTGCGCTTCATTACACCAAACCTGCATGGGGGAGAGACTTGCGTCATCGCTGGGGATCTGATCGAGGTAAAAATGAGCTCCCAGCCCCGCATCGTGGACAAGCTCCGGCAGCGCATTAGATAAACCGCCAGCCCCCACGTCATGAATAGACACAATCGGGTTATCCTCGCCTAAGGCGATACACCGATCGATGACTTCCTGACAGCGTCTCTGCATCTCGGGGTTTCCTCGCTGCACAGATGCAAAATCCAGCGCTGCGTCACTTTTTCCTGAGTCCACGCTCGACGCGGCGCCGCCGCCCAGGCCGATAAGCATGGCAGGGCCGCCCAACACCACCAGAATGGCATCCTTGAGAATCTTCCCTTTCGCGACATGTGCCCCCCGAATGTTGCCCATGCCGCCCGCTATCATGATGGGTTTGTGGTAGGCCACCCTCGCTCCAGACTCCGAGGTGTCCGGCATCGCCTCGAGCGTCCTGAAGTAGCCCGCGATATTCGGGCGACCGAACTCGTTATTGAATGCCGCGGCACCGATCGGCGCCTCAAGCATGATCTGCAGAGGCGACGCGATTCTTTCCGGTGACTGCATCGGCAGCTCCCAAGGCATGGGCAAATCCGGGATGCGCAGGTCCGAGACCGAAAAGCCCGTTACCCCTGCTTTGGGTTTGCCGCCCCGCCCCGTAGCTCCCTCATCACGGATCTCACCTCCCGATCCCGTAGCTGCACCCGGGTGGGGAGAAATAGCCGTCGGATGGTTATGCGTCTCTACTTTCGCTACGAGATGTAAAGGTTCCGCGAGTTGGCCGTATTCTCCATTGATTGGACTCGGCAAAAACCAAGAGGCCGAATACCCTGCTAGCACAGCAGCGTTATCTTTATACGCGCTCAGCGTATGCGTTCCATGTTGCGCATGCGTGGTTCGGATCATGTCAAATAACGAAAGATCGCGTTGCTCATCATCGATTGACCATGACGCATTGAAGATCTTGTGACGGCAGTGCTCGGAATTCACCTGTGCAAACATCATGAGCTCCGCATCGGTTGGATTCCGGCCGAGCGCTTTAAACGAATCCACCAGGTACTCGCATTCCTGCGGTGTGAGCGCGTAGCCCTGTTCCCCGTTTGCGGCAAGAAGAGCTTCCAGACCGCCATTGATAACGTCCACTGCCTGAAGCGGCCCGGGGCTTTGAGTACTGAAGATGGCGTCAAGCGCGGCAAGATCTTCGACAACCGACTCGGTCATCGGATCATGTATCAGCGCTGCCCATCGGGTGTGATTACGATCGGCGCTCAGTGCTTCTTCGAAGTGCCAGACCGTTCCGCGCTCGATCCGACGGATCCCCTCAAAGCCGCAACGTTGGGCTATCTCTGTCGCCTTTGTTGACCAGGGCGATCGGGTACCGAATCGGGGAACAACGACGAGCTGGTTCTTTCGGTCACGAATGATGCGTCCTTCAGCCAACGTGCCCTCAAGCAGGTTTTCAAGGATACCGAGGGATTCGCCTTCCGGAGGGGTCTCAGACTCGATGAGATAGAGATACTGTGGGCATGGCGGCTTCGCGATCCGGTCGCTATCTCGCAGACGCTGTGCGAGTCGCTCGAGGGCAAAAGCGGATAGCGCGGGACCGCCGCCGAGAATTAACACAGGCGCCCTCACCCCCGGGCGTTATGAGGCAACCGGCGCCTCTAAATCAATACCGAGCCGATGGGCGACTTCCTCATAGGATTCAACGACGCTGCCCAGGCCCTGGCGAAACCGATCTTTATCAAGCTTCTTGCGCGTCGACTGGTCCCAAATGCGGCAGCCGTCGGGGGTGAACTCATCGCCCAGTATCACTCGACTTTCAAAGCGTCCGAATTCGAGCTTAAAGTCCACGAGGATCATGCCGGCATCGGCAAACAATCGGCTCAAGATCTCATTCACGCGAAAGGTCTGGGCTTTCATCGATTCAATGTCTGCGGCACTCGCCCAACCAAAGGCCTGCGCGTGATACTCATTAATCATGGGATCATGTAGCGCATCATTCTTAAGGAAGAACTCGAAGGTCGGAGGCACAAGATCAAGCCCCTCCTCAATCCCGAGCCGGCGACACAGCGACCCCGCGGCGACATTGCGCACAACACATTCGACGGGAATCATTTCGAGACGCTTCACCACGGAGTCCGTGTCGCTCAGCAAACGATCGAAATGCGTCGCGATGCCTTCGCGCTCGAGATATTGCATGATGAACGCATTGAAGCGGTTATTCACTGCCCCCTTGCGATCAAGCTGGGCGACCTTTTCGCCGTCAAAGGCAGAGGTATCGTTACGAAATTCAATCAGCAGTTTCGATTTATCGTCAGTCAAGAAGACCGATTTCGCCTTGCCGGAGTAAAGGAGGTCGCCTCTTTTCATTCAGCTCACCGCCGCAGTCATTCGTCAGAGAACGCCTGCGGAGCGCATCGCTGCCTTGAGCGGCTCATGGAACGCGGGCGACAACGTGACGAGCGGCAGGCGAATTCCCTCGCCAATAATGCCTTGCTGATGAACAGCCCACTTCGCCGGGATCGGGTTGGACTCAAGAAAAAGCGCCTTGTGGAGCGCTTCAAGTTGCGCGTTTAGCCCTCTCGCAGTCTCTTCATCGCCGTCGATTGCCGCGGCACACATACGATGCATTAGAGCAGGCGCCACATTAGCGGTCACCGAAATAGTGCCCTTTCCGCCCGCAAGCATCAGCTCGCAGGCAGTCCCGTCTTCTCCGGAATAAATTGAGAAATTTTCCGGCGCGCGCTGTATGAGATCGCGACCGCGGTCCAGATCATTGGTGGCATCCTTTATAGCCACGATGTTGTCAATCTCGGCAAGCCGCAGGGTCGTGTCGTTATGCATGTCGACACCGGTTCGACCGGGTACGTTGTAAAGAACCTGGGGAATAGATACCGCCTCAGCAATCGCCTTGAAGTGTTGATAAAGACCTTCCTGCGGCGGTTTGTTGTAGTAAGGAACGACCAGAAGACAGCCATCCACGCCGGCCTTCGCCGCATCTTCGGTTAGGGCAATGGCTTCCCTCGTGGAATTTGCTCCCGTGCCGCCAATGACCGGAATTCGGCCTGCTACAGTCTTCACGGTATGGGCGATCACTTCGCCATGTTCGTTATGATCGAGGGTAGCGGACTCACCTGTCGTCCCTACCGAAACGATCGCATCCGTTCCTTCTTTTATGTGGTGCTCGATGAGCCGATCAAGTGACTCCCAATCCACCGAACCGTCATCATGCATCGGGGTCACGATTGCGACCATGCTTCCGCTAAACATCAAGATTGTTCCTATGCTCTATAAAATGAAGACAAACCTGGCCCAATCGGGCCCGAACCGCGATAACGAGATGGTACTTTGGGCAGGCGCCCAGTACAAGGCAAGGCCCATACGCAGTCGGGCCGATGCGAGCCCGGCCCCGTACGCACGTTAGGCTTAATGATCGGATCTTATTCGGATCTAAGCTGCGGGTCGAACACCCAGGACAGACGCCGGCCATTTAACGTTGCGTGCGCTCCGAGCATCAGCGGATAGTTCTCGGGAATATGCCCAAACTGTTGACAGGTATAGACGCAGCATGGTGCGCGTTCTGCAATCTGCCCCGCAAGCCAGGCTTCATCCGTCGCAGAGCCGTCCGCATTAGTAAATCGACCCAGAACGACCGCATGCACTCCCGCTAAAAGACCGCTATCCAGCCACTGGCGCCAGTAGCGAAGCACACGAGATACGCTCTCGCCCGTATCTTCAAAAAACAAAATATGGCCGGATAGGTCTGATGGAAGATAAGGTGTCCCGATCAGCCCACTCAAAACACTCAAGCATCCGCCAAACAGAATGCCTTGATGATTGTGCTCTTTCGGCTCGCCTCCTTCAGCGGGATCTACGTGGAGCGATCCTCGCAAGGGCATACGGCCCGCCTCATCGAAGTAACTTAATAGCTGGTCGATATGAGGCCCTTCGCCCCACAGGGGCGAGCCCGGCATGGGACCGTGCAGAGCCGGCCAACCAGCCAGCGTATACAGCGCACTCTGAATCGCAGTCACATCGGAAAAGCCTACAAGTAACTTCCACGGAGACCGCTTGATCCGCGTCCAATCGAGAAGATGCAGCAGTTCGCTTGCGCCATAGCCTCCACGGGCACTTAACAACACATCGCTTGTGTCTTGAAGCAAGGCCGCCTGCAGATGGGCCGCGCGCGTGCTTGCTCCCTCCCAGCTCAGACGGTTCCGAGCGCTCATCAATAAAGATTCATGATCAACCTCTAACCCGGCTGCCCGGATTGCCGCCACGTTGTCCTGCAGGCACTGATCCTCAGGAGGGCCGCACGGCTCAATCACCATTAAGGAACGCCCTGTCATGTCATCGCGATAAGCCGCTGCAGTTCGCTATTGCTCGATGCGAGCTCGGTCGGTTTACCGCGCTCAATAATCTTGCCAGACTGCATTACCCACACCTCGTCGAAGCCGGTCACCATGGCGGGCGACTCGAGCACCCAAAGCACTCCGCGGCCGGACATGAGCTGACGAATTGAATCGAGCATTCGGGACTGAAGTTGGGCGTCAAATATCATGAGGGCTTGATCGACAACAAGGAGGTCGGGCTCCTTCAGCAGCGCTCGGGCAAAGGCCAGCTTCTGCCGCTGCACGCTGCTCAGTCGATTGCCTGCAGCTCCGACCTCGCGGCTCAACCCCAAAGCAATAAGATAGTCACCCAGGTCTTCTGCAATTACAAGATCATCGATTGCCCTTGAAATCGCCTCGCGTTCACGAGGCTTGCCGTAAGGAATGCTGCCGAAAAGGATATTGCCCTCAACCGACAGCGCAGGGCAAATCTCATTGGGGTCAAAAAATGCAACGCTCGGATTGTCGCTTCCCAGTTTTTCAAACAGTCGATTCCGAGCGGCGAGCAATCGTTCCTGTACCTCAGCATCGATTATCCCAAGACGGTGTTGCGCCGGAATGAGTCGAAAGACAACCCCCCGCAGCAGTTGCTGATCGGTGTCGGTAAGAGCGGTTAACGCAGGCAAATCCTCGCGCGGGCAGTTACGCAGAATTCGCTCAAAGTTTTCAAGATCTTCGCCGGTTACGAGGCTAAACCGCTGCAGAAGTTCATCGTCAGGCTGAAGACCCGAAAAAATCTCGGTCATCGCTTGCGCTACACGATACCCCATGAGCAAAAACGCATCAAAGAGATCTGTCTCGCGCAACACGGCAGAAACGATGTCATTACCAGGGAGTCTCTCCTGAGAAAATTCCGAATCGACCGCGTATCCGAAAAGTATATTTTCGGCGACGGTCAGGTTCGGATCATATCGATCACGATCAAACTGCTGTAGATCGCCCCGGGAGGCGCTCAACTGCTTGCGTGCTGCGAGAATTTTCTTTCTCACTTCAGCACTCATCGAGAACTGCTGTACCCGCGCCCCGAGCCCAAGCCGGTAGACATCCTCCCAGAGTTCCGTAGCCTTAAGGACGTCACCAACACGATCCGCCGTGGTTTCTGGATCGTTTTCGCCACCGGCTATCGCGCGCAACCAGTTTCCCTCGGGATCATCCAGACTATTACCGGACGCAACGGCTTCACGTCGATGGCGCCGTTGCGTTGAATCAAGCTCCTGCACACCGTCCGTTTGCGGTGCCGTCATCAACCCATAGTAAAGATTATGCGCAAGCGTGCCCGCAAAGATATGCGAGCTCGAACCGACCCAAGCAACGCGTCGACCCGTAATCGCTTCCGGAGTCTCACTCCAGTTGCGAGCACCCATCATGACCTCGCCAGATAGAGGCCAGGCCAATCGTGCGGCAATTTTAGAGACGTCGCCGGCGCCTGATCCGGGCTTGCCCACAAGCGCGATATGCCGATCCAGATCCAGCTCGAAACTGACGTTTGCCACCAGACCGATCCCATCGTCCGGATCCGTGCTCACATTCCGGCCTACCAATGGGCCCGTCAGCTGACCGACCGATTCCTGGCTCTCCAAAAGCGAGGCGCGAATCATGTTGGCAGGCTCAAACTGTTCAGCTACCTGCAGATACTTAACCTTGGTGTCCTCGAATACCTGATAGAACTTAAGAAGTTCTTTCCATGGCGGGCCGATATCCTTATAGGCTGCGAGGACGGCAACGAGCGCCCCGAGACTGACATCGCCCTGAATTACAAGATAACCGCCGATCGCAAAGAAGAAAAACGGCGTAACCTGGGCAAGAAAATTGTTTAAAAACTTGATAAAAAACTTGCGGCGGTAGATTTCCTCGCGGATATCAAAAATACGTCCCAGGTAACTTGATGTCTTTGCGCGTTCAAAGCGTCCCGCGTCATTGGCGTGAATATCAACAACCCCGTCAACGGTCTCTCCAATGTGCCCGGCTAGCTTTCGAACGTTTTGCACGCGTGCCCGGGAAAGCGCATTCACTTTTGCCTGCAGACGCGGAATCAGAATCATCTGAGGAGGGTAAAGCGCAATTGAGGCAACCCCCAGCCAGAAGTCCTGCTGAAAAATAAATGACAGATAGGTCAGCAGAAGAGCGCCCTGAAAAGCAGGCGCAGCAATCGCATCACCGATTAACCCACCCAAAGGCTCCGTCTCCGCCGTAATCATGGGTATGAGCTCAGCGGACGGGGTTTTTCTAATGTGCGCCGCGGGAAACCGAAGAATTCGGGCATACAGATCGAAACGGAATCGTCGCAACATCCGCTCACCCAATACGCCCTTGAAGACATTTAGATAGTACTTGAGCCCGCCAGTGAGAATCACCGCGAGCAAGAAGGCTACGGACAGAAGCATCAAAAACTCGATCTGGGAAATCTCAAACCCAAAAAGCGCCCGAGGCAGATCGGTGCCGCCAATAGCCTGGTTTACGATACGCTTGGGAATCTCCAGTGACACGTACACCAGAGGCATCGTGACCACGGTAAGCAGGAGAAGAAACGCCTGGCCTCGCCAAGTGTGTCGGAGCACGTATCGATAAATTGACCGATCGATACGTGGGAAATCATCTTGATCAACCATGGCGGTTGGCTTTAAGAATAAAAAAGGTGTGAATCCGACTGTTTTGCGTTGCTTGCGCTACTTTTATAGCATACTCGCTTCAGTTCAAACCCGCCGCGGGATATGGACCGCGCGAGACTCTAACCCATGTCTGTTGCTGTCGTTCTCAAGGGCTATCCGCGACTGTCGGAAACCTTCATCGCGCAGGAAATCCTGAGTCTTGAGCAATCGGGTCTTACCCTCGAGCTTTTCTCCCTGCGACACCCCACGGACACCGAATCGCATCCCATCCACACGCAAATCAAAACACCGCCCCGCTACCTGCCCGAATACCTGTGGCACGGCCCCCAGCGGGTCTTTCGCGCTTGGCGCAAACTTCGGCGGCTGCCCGGCTATCGGAAGGCCAGAGCGCTATGGCTTCAAGATCTACGACGGGATTTTTCGCCTAATCGAATTCGTCGATTCGGTCAGGCGCTTGTCTTGGCGCAGGAAATGTCCAGTGCGGTAGCGCTCGTCTATGCGCATTTTCTTCATACGCCAGCCTCAGTGGCTCGATATGCGGCGAGCATGCGGGGGTTGCCGTGGGCCTTCTCGGCACACGCCAAGGATATTTGGACGCTGCCGGAATGGGAGAAACGCGAGAAGCTCCGCGATTGCGCTTGGGGGGTGACGTGCACCGAAATGGGCTTCGCGCATCTGGCCGGGCTGAGTGATGAGGGAAGTGCCATCACCCGCGTGTACCACGGTCTCGATGAGCGCCGTTTTCCTGATCCGGGACCTCGGCCCAAAGACTCTGCAACCCCATCGACCGACGTGTTCAGGATTCTCAGCGTGGGCCGGGCGGTTGACAAAAAAGGTTTTGATATTCTTATCGATGCGCTTGCGCTGCTCCCCCCGGAAATTAAGTGGCATTGGCGACATGTCGGTAGCGGTGAGCGCCTCGGCGCGCTTAAAGAACAAGCGGTACACCGCGCGCTCGATGATCGCATCTCCTGGATGGGCCCCCTCGCTCAGGAGGATATTCTCGAGTTGTACCGACACAGCGATCTCTTCGTTCTGCCGAGCCGCATCACTGCCTTAGGTGATCGAGATGGTCTACCCAATGTCCTTATGGAGGCCGCGAGCCAACGCCTGCCCCTGATCGCCACTAATCTTCCGGGCATAGCGGAGTTTATTGAATCGGGTAAAGACGGCACGCTAGTTCCGCCGGAGGATGCGTCCTCCCTTGCGGACGCCATTATTCATGTCTGGCGCCATGCAGATGAAAGATCTTTACGCGCGAATTCAGCGGCAGAAAAATTAAAAAGGGATTTCTCCCATTCACGAGCGATCCAGCCACTCATTGCCCTGCTTAAAAGTCACCATTAAGGTTAGAGCATGCAGATCGGCTTCTATGCACCCCTTAAATCTCCGGATGATCCTATTCCGTCTGGGGATCGCACGATTGCGATGCTCATGGTTGATGCTCTAACGCAAGGGGGGCATAGCCCACGGATCATGAGCGCCCTGCGGGCGCTCGACATCTCCGGGGACCCACTGCGGCAGGAAAACATTCGACGACAGGCCGAGGAGGAAAGAGATCGCATCCTTAAAGGGTTTGAGGCCGCGCAATCGGAGCCGATAGATCTTTGGTTTACCTACCACTTATTTCATAAGGCACCGGACTGGATTGGACCAAAGGTCTGTGCTCGACTGGGTATTCCCTACGTCGTTGCAGAGGCCTCCTACGCGCCAAGGCAGAAAAATGGGCCATGGGATATGGGCCTGCAACAGGTTGGGCAGGCGCTAGCCTGTGCGAGCGGTGTTATCTCTCTCAATCCGCGAGATATACCCTGTATCCAGCCCTTAATTTCTGAGAACGCTGCACAATTATCCTTGCGGCCATTCGCTCACGACACGCCACAGCGTAATCTGTCCAAACAAGACCGCAAGGATAAGCTTGCTAAGGAATGCGGCCTTGATGCCGATGTCCCTTGGCTTTTATCCGTAGCGATGATGCGGCCGGGCGATAAACAGCGCTCCTATGAAGTGCTCGCGCAATCCCTCGAGCTGCTACCAAATCAAGAATGGCGTCTGATCGTTATCGGAGATGGTGAGGTCAAGACCAATATTCAACAACGCTTTCGGTCGGTCAGTGACCGGGTCTTCTTCGCCGGGTCACTCGAACCTGAGAAGGTTCATGCCTTTTTAGACGCGAGCGATCTTTTTGTCTGGCCAGCTATCAACGAAGCGTTTGGGATGGCTGTTCTTGAAGCTCAAAGACACGGAGTCGCTGTCGTTGCGGGAAGAACGGACGGCGTCGCGACGGTTGTTGAGCAGGGAGTGACCGGGACGCTCGTAAATCCAGGGGACGCGGCGTTGTTTGCCGAGGCAGTCGCTGGATTCCTGAACGCGCCGGCTCGATGTCAGCGCTTCGGCGCCAGCGCCAGGAAAAAATTCTTGGCTCTTCACAATTTTCACTCAGCCTCTCAACAGATCGATACCTTTCTCCGGAGCTTGATTTAAGTTGAGCCAAATTCTTTTTCTTCGGCATGGCCCCACCCAATGGAATGAAGCAGGCCGGATTCAGGGTCGAACCGATGTACCGCTCAGCGAACAGGGTCGAGTCACAGTCTCCCAATGGCGCCTCGATGCGCGTTTTTCGGGTTGGCGCTGCTACTGCAGTCCATTAACGCGAACTCATGAGACGGCCATGCTCATGCAGCTTCAACCTGAGGCATCGGTTGACGCTCTGCAGGAGATGGACTGGGGGCAGTGGGAGGGGCATACCCTCGAGTCCCTTCGGGCGCTAGACCCCTTGGCATTCACTCGTAATGAGGATCGAGGACTGGACTTTAGACCACCCGACGGGGAGAGCCCCCGGGATGTGCGATCTCGCCTGCGCCAGTGGATCGAAAGCCTCACGGATCAAGATCTGCCTGCGATCGGCGTCTGTCATAAGGGCGTGCTCCGCGCAGCCTTAAGTCTTGCGACGGATTGGGACATGACGGATGATCCGCCGGAGAAACTTCGGGACGGCAAGGCTCATCTTTATAGAATTCATGAGGGGCAACTCTTGGTCGAGGAGTTAAACATTCCCCTAGTGAGCAAACAGAGCTGAAGCAATGAGCAAGTCAAGAGCGCGTGATTTAGGGCTGAATCTTCCAGGCCTACCCGGACCCTTGAACGCAATAACAGATGTGCCGGGATTAGAGGTCGGCTTTACCACGCTAATCAATGGTGATGGCCCACTTCGAGTCGGTGAGGGTCCTGTTCGAACCGGCGTAACCGCTGTCCTGCCGCGCGGCCACCATTCCGTCCCACAGCCTGTCTGGGCTGGCGTACATCGATTTAATGGAAATGGCGAAATGACCGGAACGCACTGGATCAGCGACGGGGGTTACTTTCTTGGGCCGATTCTCATCACGAACACCCATAGTGTAGGACGCGCACATCAGGCTGCAGTGCAGTGGATGATTGATACCTATCCCAGTCACTGGGGTAACGAGCATCTGTGGGCCATGCCGGTGGTCGCCGAAACCTATGACGGCCTACTGAACGATATCAATGGCCTGCACGTGACCGAAGCTCATGCACGCAGCGCACTGGACGCTGCAACGGCCGGACCGGTATCCGAAGGTAATGTCGGCGGCGGAACCGGCATGATTTGCTATGACTTCAAAGGCGGTACCGGCACCGCATCGCGTGAAGTATCTATAAACGAAAAACGTTACCGCCTTGGCGTTCTGGTTCAGGCAAACCATGGTCGACGTGAGGATCTACGGATTCTGGGTGTTCCTGTCGGTCAGCACCTTGTGGAAAAGCCCATGCCGCGAGACGAGGAACTGGGCTCCATCATCGTCTTGATAGCCACCGACGCGCCGCTCATGCCGCACCAACTCCAGCGCCTTGCCCGACGAGGCGCTCTCGGTATGGGTCGAGGCGGTACCAGTGGCGGCAATGGATCCGGGGATATATTTCTCGCCTTCAGCACCGCGAACGCTATCCCCATCTCTCAAATGGCGGCGATCAACGAGGGGTTTAAGTGGCTCGGCGACGATCTTTGTGACTCGCTGTATCAGGCTGCCGTCCAGTCCGTGGAAGAGGCGGTGATCAACGCCCTTCTGGCTGCGACATCGATGCAAACCCTTCGGCCGGCCGGATACACCTGTGAGGCCATAGATCACTCGGCTTTAATCGATGTGATGCGACGATACGGTCAAATCACGAGCTAGACTCGTCAGTCACCTCTGGGATCCTATCCCCCGATGGATACGGCTTTAGCCATTTCTGCATAAGGCGAACGTCGCCGTTTTCGTAAGACAGGCTCCGGTAAAAGTCAGAAACCGCGAGATTTTCCTCGCGAATCATCGCGTGAATCTTGCGGCCGCCCTTTTCCAAAATCCAGGTCTCTGCCTGACGCATGAGCGCACGCCCGGTACCGCGCTTTTGTTTCTCGGGGTCAACGGCCAAATAATAGACCCAGCCTCGGTGCCCATCATATCCGACCATCA